>Ga0075431_100000015_pt1 | contig 85838 bp, 72 predicted proteins | sample RhiMetdeltSRZDD5_FD_75297 | JGI IMG/M metagenome (GOLD analysis project Ga0075431, IMG submission 75297) | Populus rhizosphere microbial communities from Tennessee, USA - Rhizosphere MetaG P. deltoides SRZDD5 | ecosystem: Host-associated > Plants > Roots > Rhizosphere > Soil | place: USA... | reverse complement strand
TCGATGAAGCGCTGCTCCATGTTCCAGCTGTGCGTCACCGATGCCGTCTTGACCATCGTGACGCGGCTGATGTCGGCGGCGTCCGTGAAGTCGAGGAAGAACGTCTCGCCGATGTCGATCTGTGCCGGCGCGGACGTGAGGCGCGGCTGCATCGCTCGGGCACCGGTGGAGTCGAACAAATACGGCGGCAGATAAACTTCCATGTTCATGTTCTGCACCGGCCCCGGCGCACCGCCGCCGCCGACGAGTACCCGGGCATCGGGCAGCAGCAGCGACATCGAGTGATACAGGCGCGGCCGCTGGCCGTCCGGGCCGCGAGTCCAGGTGCCGGTGGTCGGATCCCAGATCTCGGCCGAGTTGTTGACGCCGGTCAGGTCGTTGTTGACCTGGCTGCCGCCGGTCGCCAGCACCTTGCCATTCGGCAGAACGGTCGCGTTGACCAGCCGGCGCTGCGACGACATCGACTGCGTCGGTGTCACGACCGGCGTACCCGACGTGATGTCAATCACCAGTGCGCCGTTCGAGTTGCCGCCGAACTGCAGGATGCGGCCGGGGCGGAACATCGCCGCGCTCGCGTCGCTGCCGCGGAACTGGCTGGCGAACTGGCCGACTGTGGTGATCGAGCCGGTGCCGGACGGATTGACGTAGTACATCCGCCCGCCGCTGTCGTAGCCGAACACGCGGCCGTCAGGCGCGATGAAGTTGCGCGGATACATGAAATCCAGCGTGCTGGTGTCGGTCGTGCTGAGCAGACGGAAGGTGCCGTTGGCTTGGCGGACCTCCGGACGATCGGTACCGCTGGAGCCGCCCTGGACGTACACCTCGCCGTTGAGCAGCACCGTCGAGCCCGAGTACCAGCGCGCGCGGTTCATGTTGTTGCCGCGGGCCAGCACGTTGCTCGACAGCGTGAGCACGTTGCTGTTGTTGTTGCCGGTGTTCGTCGTACCCGTGCCGGTCCAGTTGTCGCCGCCGGCCAGGAACACTTGCCCGCCCTGGGGCAGCACGACCTGCGAGCCGCAGAAGATGTCGGTGTTGGTGACGTTGTCGAGCGTGAGGTGGCCGCCCTCGAGCCCGGCGTTGATGTCCCAGATGTCGTAGATGAAGTAGCCGGTCTGCCGCGCAATGCCGTCGGTGCCGTAGGTCATGATGCGCATGTCCGGCGTCAGCACCGAGTGCACCGGGATCAGCGGCCAGGTGTAGAGCTTGGGATCCCAGGCTCCGACCTGATCGTTGGCGTGGACGATGGGACCAGTGAGCAATGCGAGCGCGGCACCGATGATGGCGCCCGTCGCGCGGCAGGAAGGAACTGGCACGTGGATCCCCAGCAGCTTGTTTTATCCGGGCCCCGGTGCCCGGGGGCTGCACGAACAGCCTCCCGCAGGAAGCAGCAACCCATGTGCCAGCCGGCCAAATAGATCAGGCGTTCAGCGACTTCCCCGTGATCGGACCGGGGCCCGGCCGACCGAGTGGAAACTTCGGCGACACCTACTTTCGGCCCACAGGCCGCAGGCGGCCCCACGCCAGCAGCATGAGGAGCGCCAGGATGAACCAGCCGCCGATGGCCCCGCCGCCATGCTCATGGGAGTGGCTGCCGCCGCCACCGCCATTGCCGGGAGGGGGATTGACGCGGGTGTCCCGTGTCTGGTCCTCGAGCGGGATCCGCGAGAGGTCCGGCCGCTCGCTGCCTGCCGATGCGAGCAGCGCACCGGTATCGGCGTCACGCAGGTCGATCTGCACATCGTAGAAGGCGGTCGGGTAGCCGCTGATCCAGTCCGCCGTCAGGCTGTAGACATCGGCATCGCCGCTCGCGTCGACGAGGAAGTCGTCCGAGACGTGCTCCTGGAGCCACTCGCCGCCCTGCGGGCGCACCCACACTTCGGCGTAGACGAACGTCCCGTCGAAGTCCGCGTCCGGATCGAAATCGATGCGGAACTTCGAGTAGTGGCCGTCGCCGTCGTCATCGATGAGCAGCGTGGTCGCGACGTCGCCGATGCGGTAGCCGGGCAACTCGATCGGCACGTCGAGGCCGGTCTCCTCCAGCGGCAGCAGCGCCAGCGCGTCGCTGTCGAACGGGCCGATGGTGGCGACGATGCCGCTGAAACCGGACTCGTACAGGTCGATCAGCACGTCGTAGTCGCCGGTCGGCCAGCCGTCGTCGAGCGTCGTGCTCACGAAGTAGTCGTCATCGCCGTTCTGGCCGGAGATCCAGAACTCGTCGGTCTCGCGATACAGCAGCCACTCGACATCGCCGGCGCGACGCAGGTACAGACGCGCGTACACGAGAGCGTCGCCGGCGACGACGTCGGCATCGAAGCGCACGCGGAACTCGTGATGAAAGCCGTCGTTGTCGCGATCGCCGAGCAGCACGCTGCCGGCGTCGAAGAACCAGAAGTCAGACGCGCGCGGCGACATCATCGCGGACGGGCGCGAGGATTTCAGCGCAGCGGTCTTGGTCGCAGCGCGTGCGCCGTGCTGCTTCGCGCTGTGCGTCGCGGCCGAGGGCTTCGCGGTGCTGCGAGCCTGCTCATAGTTCGCGACGCGCCCTGTTGCGAGCGGCTGGGCCTGCAGCCCGGAGATGCGTCCCTCGCCTGCATTGCTCGGCGTCTGCAAGCTGAGAGTTGTCACCACAACGATCGCGGAGGCCAGGATGTGCTTCATGGGACGCATGACAGCGCAGCCGCGCTTAATGCGTTCTGAATGCTTTTATTCAGCCGCGAGTCAGGTTTCTCCAGGGCCGCGTCGGACGATTCGCACAGCGTTTTGCGCATGGAACAAGGGCTGCGTCGGCGCGTCGTTCTGCAGTGAGATCGCCCCTCCTGGCCGCAATCTTCTGTCTTTTATGTGCTTCGCCGCTGCGCGCCGAGCGCGTCAGCGTCGTGGTCGAAGGTGTCGAAGGCGACGTGCTGGACTCGGTGCGCGCCAGCATCGAGCTGCACCAGTACGAAGATCGCGACGTGTCGCCGATCGAGGTGCGGCGGCTGTTCGAGCGCGCCGATGAGCAGATTCGCACGGCGCTCGAGCCTTTTGGTTATTACGGGTCGGACGTCACCGGCAAGCTGGAGTTGCCCGAGGCGGGCAAGTATCGCGCGACCTTCCGCGTCGCGCCCGGCGAGCCGGTGATCGTGCGCAAGGAGAGCGTCGTGATCCGCGGCGGGGCGTCGGAGCTGCCGGGCGTCAAGGCAGCGCTCGAGCACTTCCAGCCGAAACAGGGCGGGCGCCTCGACCACGGCGCGTACGAGCGCAGCAAGCAGGAAATCGTGACTGCGCTCGCCAACGAGGGATTCATCGCCGCGCAGCTGGTGAAGCATCGCGTCGAGGTCGTGCGCGGCGCGAACAGCGCCGAGATCGATCTCGAATGGGATCCCGGTCCGCAGCATCGCTTCGGCCAGGTGCGCTACTCGAATGCGCAGTTTCCCGACAAATTCCTGCAGCGCTACACGCCGTGGCGCGAAGGCGAGTTCTACTCGACCGACAAGCTGCTGAACCTGCAGCAGGCGCTGGTCGACGCGGATTATTTTTCCGCGGTCGCCGTCTCGCCCGACCTCGGGCACGTTCAGGATGCGATCGTGCCCGTCGACGTAGCGCTGGTGCCGGCGAAGCGCACCGTATACACCGCGAACGTCTACGTCAGCACCGATTCAGGCCCGGGCACGCGGCTCGGCTTCGAGCGCCGCTGGCTCAACAAGCGCGGCCACAAGTTCGGCTCGGACATCCAGTACTCGACCCGCCTGCAGGAGATCAGCGCGCAGTACCAGATCCCGAAACCCGGCATTCCCAATCGCCGGCTGACTTTCGGCGCCGGGTATCGCGACGAAACGACCGATACCAGTCGTTCGCGCATGGCGCGCGCGGCGGCGAGCCAGGTGACGGATCGCTGGAAAGGCTTCCAGCGCACGCTCGGGCTGCAATACCTGAACGGCGACTTCGAGATCGCCAACGAGCAGCACTCGACCAGCCTGCTGTATGCGGAAGGGCTGCTGACGCGCAAGAAGGCCAACGACCTGTACTTCCCGCTCAGCGGCTACCAGCTGCTCTACGGCCTGCGCGTCGCCGCCGAGTCGGTGCTGTCCGAGACCAGCTTCGTGCAGGCGCGCGCGGAAGGAAAATGGCTGAGACAGGCCGGGGATCATGACCGGATCATCCTGCGCGCGATGCTCGGCGGCATGGTCGTCGACAACTTCGACGCGCTGCCGCCGGAGCTGCGATTCTTCGCCGGCGGTGACCGCTCGATCCGCGGCTTCGACTACCAGGAGATCGGCGATCTCGACGAGAAAGGCGAAGTCATCGGCGGCAAGTACCAGGCGATCGGCAGCGCCGAGTACGAGCACTACTTCCTGCCGAAATGGGGCGCGGCGGTGTTCGTCGACGCCGGCGACGCGTTCACGAAGGACTTCAACGCCAACGTCGGCGCCGGCATCGGCGTGCGCTGGAAATCGCCGGTCGGCCTGCTGCGCGTCGACCTCGCGCGACCGCTGGTTTCGGATTTCGAGCACGAGTGGCGCATTCACATCATCATCGGGCCCGACCTGTGAGACGCGCAGCGAAATGGCTCGGGCTCGCGCTCGGCGCTCTGCTGATCCTGATCGTCGTACTGGCGGCGTGGGGCGTGCACACGCCGTCCGGCACCCGCGCGATCGCGCGCCTCGCTGTCGGTGCGCTCGGCGGTAAACTCGCGCTCGGCAGCGTCGAGGGCACGATCGCCAACCGGCTGATCGTCACCGGCCTGCGCTATCACGATCGGGAAGCGGGGATCGACGCGCGGCTGCAGCGCATTCTCGTGGATGTGTCGCTCGGCGATGTGCTGAGCGCACTCGTGCACTTCCACAAGATCGAGGCGAGCGGCATCGACGTCACGCTGAGCGAGCCGACCAAGCCGCCCGAGCCGAAGCCATCCAAGCCGTTCACGCTGAAACCGCCGATCGATATCGCGATCGACGCGCTGCTGATCGACTCTGCACGCATCCGCCGCGACCAGACGCCGCTCCTCGAGCTGACTAGCGCGGTGTTCGACGGTCACTGGACTTCGCGCGAGCTGGCGGTGAAGCGGCTCGACGTGCGCTCGCCGCAGGGCGAAATCGAATTCTCGGGACGCGTCGGCCAGCGGGAGCTCTATAACGGCGAGGGCCGCGGGCGGTTTCGCTGGAAGGCCGGCGAGCGCCTGTACACGGGCGTGCTCGAGACCTACACACAGGGCCCAGACGCCAAGGCAGTACTGAAGCTGAGCTCGCCTCTCATCCTGGAGCTGCAGGCACAGGTCACGCAGCAGCCGACCTGGCCGTGGCGCTTCGACCTCGAAGCACCGCGCTTCGATCCGCGCAGCGAGCTCATGCCAGGTTCTTCACTCACCAGCCTCGCCGCCAGCGTGAGCGGCCACGGCTCGGTGGAACAGGGCGCGATCTCCGGCAAGATCGAGATCAACGACGAGCCGCTGCTGATCGAGCCGCTGCGCTTCACGCGCAATGCCGACAGCCTGGCGATCGACACGATCTTGCGCATCAGCCGCGCGGCCGGCGCCATTCACGTCGGCGGCGACATCGATCTCGGGCACGAGCCTGCGATCGCCAAGATCGCCGCGGAATGGGACGACATCATCGTGCCGGCGCAGTGGGTCGGCCAGGAACTGCAGACGCACGGCGCGCTGAATCTTCGAGGCAGCGCGCAGAGCTACACGGCCCAGGGCAAGCTCGCACTGGGGCCGCAGGACCGTGTCGCCGACATCGCACTGAACGTGCGAGGGACCCCGGAGCGCGTCGAGCTCCAGCAGTTCGACGTTTCACAGGCCGCGGGACGCCTCGCGGCGCGCGGCCGCATCGATCTGAAACCGCAGCTGGCGTGGGACGTGACGGCAACGGCGCAGGACTTCGATCCCGGCGCGTTCGCGGCGGCATGGCGCGGCCGGCTCGGCTTCGATCTCGCAAGCCAGGGTCGCATGCTCGAGAAAGGACCGCAGGCCACGGCGCGCCTCACGCAATTGCGCGGTGAGCTGCGCGGCCGCCCGCTTGCGGGAAATGCCGACGTGCGCATCACACCGCCGCTGATCGCGAGCGGCACCCTCGCACTCAACTCCGGCAAGAGCGAGCTGCGCTTCCGCGGCAAGCAGGGCGACAGCCTCGACGCGACGCTCGACTTGAACGTCGCGTCGCTCAACGACTGGGTGCCGGATTCGGGCGGCGAGCTGCGGGCCAACTTCGCGATGCGCGGCAAATGGCCCGAGCTGGCGATCAATGGCAATGCACGCGGCAGCGATCTGCATGCCTTCAACGTGCGCCTGGAGTCGTTGAACGCGCAGGCCGATGTCGCCGATCCGCGCAATCCCGAGGGCTCGCTGCGCCTCGATCTCACCAAGCTGACGGCGGCGGGATTCGAGTTCGCGAGCGTGCGCGCTCGCGCGAGCGGCGCGCCTAAGTCGCATCGCCTGGAGCTGCGCGTCGACGGCCAGCCCCTGGCGCTCGAACTGAACCTGCAGGGAGGACGCACGGACGAGGGCTGGTCCGGCTCGCTCCAGCATCTCGTCATCAACGTCAAAGACGCTGCGCGGCTCGCCTTGCGCGAACCGGCCAACATCGTGCTCGACAAGGAAGCTGCGGAGCTCTCGCAGGCGTGCCTGGTCGATGGCCGCATCGAGCTGTGTGCAGCTGGTGCGCGGCAAGCAGACGGTGCGGTACGTGCGAGTTATTCGCTCGCCAACGTGCCGCTCGCGCTCGGCAATGCGCTCGCCACGTCCGAGCTGCCGATCAAGCTCGAAGGCACGCTGCAGGGTCACGGCGAGATCAGGCGCTCCGCGCAGGGCGAGCTGTTCGGCGACGTGTTGATCGAGTCGGAGTCCGGCAGCATCTCGCGCCAGCTCGCGGCTGCGCCGGGCGACGAAACGCAGCAGGCGCCGCAGAAACTGCTCGCCTACCAGGGCCTGCGAATCGCCGCGACGCTATCCGGGCCCGACGCACGAGCATCTTTCGATACGCGATTCGATCCGAACGGCACGCTGCATGGCGAAGCGAGCGCCCACAATCTCGGCCAGGCTGCGACTGCGATCAACGGCCGTGTGCGGGGCCTGATCCCGGATCTCGCACCGCTGGCCGTGTTCGTACCGCAGCTCGCTAACGTGCACGGCCGCGTCGACGCGGACATCGCGGTGGCGGGCACCGCGCAGGTGCCAGAGCTCTCCGGCCTCGTCAATGCGACCGGGCTCGCCGCCGACATTCCGGCGACCGGTCTGCGACTGAAAGACGGCACGCTGCAGGTGCGCCCCGTTCCCTCCGGCGAAATCGACATCGAAGGCGGCATCGTTTCCGGCGACGGCCGGCTGGCGTTCAAGGGCAAGGCCGATCGCTCTGGCAAGGTCGACATGCACGTCGGCGGCGAGCGCGTGCTCGCTGCGGATATCCCAGGCGCGAAAGTGATCGTGACGCCCGATCTGAATCTCGCGCGAACGGCCGAGCGCACCACGATCTCCGGCCAGGTGACGATTCCGGAGGCGACTGTCGATCTGCAGAAGCTGCCGCGCGGCGGCGAGAAAGCGCAGGCCGCGTCGTCGGACGTCATCGTCGTGGATGCGCAGACCCGCGAGGAGGAAGCCGAAAAAGCGCCGCTGTTCGCCGAGATCACGGTCAACATCGGCGACAAGGTCGACCTGACGGGCTTTGGACTGCAGGCGAACGTGCAGGGACGGCTCGATGTGCGCGAGAGCCCCGGCCAGCCGACGCTCGGCTCCGGCGAAGTGCGCGTCGCCGGCAAATATAAGGCCTACGGCCAGGACCTCACGATCCAGCGTGGCCAGCTGCTGTATGCATGGACGCCGCTACAGAACCCGCGCCTCAATATCGAGGCGACGCGCACCGTGGACGAAGAAGGCGCAGAGCCCGTAACCGCAGGGCTGCGCGTGCGCGGCAGCGCGCAGTCCCCGGAGCTGACGGTGTTCTCCGATCCGCCGATGAGCCAGGCCAACGCACTGTCGTACCTGGTCGCAGGCAAGCCGATCGACCAGATTGGCGCCGGCGACAGCGAAGCCGGCGCGATGCAAACCGCCGCACGTTCGCTCGGCGTGGCCGGCGGCGGAATGCTCGCCAAGAGCCTCGGCAAGCGCCTCGGCGTCGACGAGCTCGGAGTAAAGGACGAAGAGATGATCGGCGGCGCCGCGCTGACCGTGGGCCAGTACCTCTCCCCTCGCCTGTATCTCAGCTACGGCGTCGGGCTGTTCGAGCCCGGCGATGTGATCACGTTACGGTACAAGCTCTCAGACGAGCTCGCGCTGAAGACACAGCGCGGGCCGGAGGATACGCGGGCCGGGATTGAGTACCGGATAGAGAAATAAGAAGGAGAAAATACTCCGGTTCACGCCGGAACCAACCTGATCCGCGTGATTTCAGAGGGTGCCCCGAAGCGCTTCGGCGGACCCCAGTAGCCGGTTCCGCGGCTGGTGTAGACCCACAACTGTTGCAGGCGATTGAGGCCTGCGGTGAAGGGCTGCTGGAAACGCACGAAATGATTCCAGGGCCAGAACTGGCCGCCATGCGTGTGACCCGACAGCTGCAGATCGAAGCCGGCGGCTGCTGCAGCGGCGGCCGAGCGCGGTTGATGCGCTAACAGGATCTTCACGACGGCGTGCGCGGGAGCGCCTTGCAACGCGACGGATGGGTCGCTGCGGTTGCAGGGATCGAAGTGATGCGCACTGTAGTCGGTCACGCCGGCGACGACGATCTGGTGCTCACGGTGAGTCAGTACCACGTGCTCGTTCGTCAGCACGTGCATGCCGAGGCGGCGAAACTCCTCCGTCCATGCTTGCGCGCCCGAGTAATACTCGTGATTGCCCGTGACGAAGTAAGTGCCGTGCCGCGAGCGCAGGCGCGAGAGCGGCGCAACGTGCGGGGCGAGCTGGCGCACGCTGCCGTCGACGAGGTCGCCCGTGACCGCGACGACGTCCGCATCGAGGCCGTTCACGGCTTCGACGATGGCGTCGACGTACTTGTGCTTGATGGTCGGGCCGACGTGCACGTCGCTGATCTGCGCAATCGAGAAGCCGTGCAGCTCCGGCGGCAGATTCGCGACCGGCACTTCGACATCGACGACCGCGGCGCGCCGCCGCGCATTGAACAGGCCGATCAGCGTCGCGAAGACAGCCATGACGATCGTCGCGATCGCCGTGATCCGTTCGACTGCCGTCACCTCCGCAGCGGAGACGAATGCGCGCGAGATCGCGAGCACGATGTCCCGCAGCAGCGTAAAGACCAGGAGCGACGAGAACAGTCCCATCGTCGTCAGGCCGATCCACGCAAGCAGGTCGGACCATTCTTCGTCGCGCGCCGCACGCGCGACCAGTGCGAGCGGCATCAACAGGCACGACGCCAGCAACGCGAGCACGCCGATGGTGTAGCCGGCCGCGCCGATCGGCAGCGGCGGCAGCAATCTCAGACCGATGTAAACGTGGAGCAGCGCCAGCAACCCGAGGGCGTAGAGGAAGCGGCGGCTGACACGCATGCGGGTCAGTATGGGGCCTTGCGCGCGCAGTTCAATCTCAGCAAGCTGCATCAATGTCGCAAAGAACTGCGAGCCGCACCGCGCTCGGGACCGCCCATCTGCGCGCGGCGCACCAGTTGCTGGATCCACCGCCGCGGATTCTCGAAGATCCTGCCGCCGTCGCAGTCCTGGGCTCCGACGCGGAGCAGCGCATCCGGCAGTCCTCCGATCGCTGGCAATCGCCCGAGGGCCGTGCCTTGCGCGCTCACATGGTGCTGCGCTCGCGCTTCGCCGAAGATCGCCTGGCGGCCGCTGTCGGCCGCGGCGTATCGCAATATGTCATCCTCGGCGCCGGCTTCGACACATTCGCTGTCCGGCAGCCGGCGTGGGCAAAGAGCCTGCGCATCCTCGAAGTCGATCATGCCGGCACGCAGGAAGTGAAGGGTGTGTACCTCGCGGCGGCCGGCCTGACCGTGCCCGCGAACGCCGGCTTCGCGACCATCGACTTCGAGCGCGAATCGCTGCGGGACGGATTGCTGCGCCAGGGAATCGCGCCGACGCAGCGCACGTTCTTCTCCTGGCTCGGTGTGACGATGTATCTGCCGAAGGAGGCGATCGACGCCGTGCTGCACTCGGTCGCCGAATTCCCTCGAGGCAGCGAGATCGTGCTGACATTCGCTTCCGCGAGCGACGCGTCGCGGGCAGTTGCCGAGCGCGCGGCGCTGGCGGGCGAGCCGTGGCTGAGTTGCTTCGAGCCAGAGGAAATGCGCGATGAGTTGCGCGCGGCGGGCTTCACCACCGTCGAGCTGCTCACGCCGGCCGCAGCGGAGGAGCGTTACTTGCGTCACGGCTCTTCGCTGCCGACGCCGCAGCGGACGACGATCGTCGCGGCTGTTCGCTAGTCATATTCGCCAGGATGAGCGCGTGGTTGCTCCCGTCACTCACTACAGCAAGCCTGCGGCGGACATCGAGATCGACGAGGCGCTGGTCAGGTCTTTGCTGCGCGAACAGCATCCGGATCTGGCGAAGCTGCCGCTGCACTCGACCGAGTCCGGGTGGGACAATGCAATGTTCAGGCTCGGCGAGGGGCTGGTCGTGCGGCTACCCCGCAGAGTCGCGGCCACGAAGCTGATCGAGCACGAACAGCACTGGCTGCCGCAGCTCGCGCCGCTGCTGCCGATCCCGGTACCGGCGCCGGTGCGCTTTGGACGGCCGGCAGCAAACTATCCGTGGCCCTGGAGCATCGTGCCGTGGCTGAGCGGGCGTAACGCGGACCTGTGCGAGCCGCGAGCCGACCAGGCCGAGCGACTCGCGGCATTCCTCAATGCGCTTCACCGCCCTGCTCCAGCAAATGCGCCTGTGAATCCGTATCGGGGCGTGCCGCTGCGGGAACGCGCTGAGCAACTCAACCTGCGCATTCGCCGTCTCGAAGAACACACGACACTCCTCAACGATGAGATCACGCGAATCTATGGCGCCGCGCTCGAAACACCGATCGACGTCGCGCCGACGTGGCTGCACGGCGATCTGCACGCCGGCAATCTGCTCGTCGCCGATGACGGCGCTATCAGCGGTGTGATCGACTGGGGCGATATGACGAGCGGCGACCGCGCCACGGACCTGGCGACGCTGTGGATGAACCTGAGCGATCGCACAGCGCGCGAGAACGCGATGCGCGCCTGCAACGGTGTCAGCGAGGCCACCTGGTTGCGCGCCAAAGGCTGGGCGATTTTTTTTGGCGTCACGCTCGGCACGTCCGGTCTCGCCGGCGATGCGCGGCATGCCGTGATGGCCACGCGCACGCTCGAGCGCGTCGTCAGCGGGCCTTGAGAGGCCGACCAGAGTCAGGCTTCAGCCTGACTCCTTCTCAGCCCGACTCCTCACAGTCGCGTCCGAAACAGGCGAGTAGTCGCCGCGCTTCGGCAGTACATCTTGCACATGATGAATTCCAGCGCGCTGCGCTCCATCGCGAGCGTCACGTCGTCCGACAGAGAGTTGCAGATCAAGGCCTCGGTGAGCACGTTCGAGGTCGGGCGCACCGAGATCGGTGAGATGCCGCACGCGATCGTCTGCATGCACCTCGGACCCTCCGTAGAAGTGCGCTGTACGCGCGGCGGAGCAGTTCGCGAGGGTCGCGAAGTGGCCGGCGATCTCGACATCGTTCCGGCGCGTACCGCCGCTTCATGGGAGATGAAGCAGGAGGCGACCGCCTTGGTCATGTGCGTGCCGGACGCGCTGCTGCGCGCAGTCGCGGCGCGGCTCGACCGCGATCCTGCATCGATCGACATCGCCGATCGCTTCCAGATGCGCGACCCGGTCATCGAGCACATCGGCTGGACGCTCAAGGCCGACATCGATTCGAACCAGACACCCGGCCGGCTGCTGCAGGACAGCCTCGGCGTCGCGCTCGCCGCACGCCTGCTGCAACGTCACTATCGCGGCTCGCTGCCGATGCGGGAGATCCGCGGCGGCCTGACGCACACCAAGCTCGAGCGCGTGATCGCGCACATCGAGGACAATCTCGCGACCAAGCTGTCGCTGCCGGCAATCGCCGAAGTCGCCGGCATGAGCGTCTCGCACCTGAAAACGCTGTTCCGGAACTCGACCGGTGTGCCGGTGTACGAATACGTGCTGCGCCGGCGTGTGGAGCGCGCCCAGTTCCTGCTGCGCAACCATCAGCTCTCGATCGCACAGATTGCTGCGACCACCGGCTTCGCGCACCAGAGCCACCTTGCCCGCCACATGCACCGCATCCTCGGCTACACGCCTTCGGCCGTGCGGCGCAAGTCTTCGAAGTTGCCCGTGCTGCGGGCAGTCAACTGATTCTTGCCGCACGCGCGGCGGGCCGATAGGCTTGCCGCCCATGAAAAAAATCACCCTGGCGCTCGCGCTCGCTGCCTCTCTCCTCGCCACCGGTCCGACCGTCGCCAGGGACACGGACAAGGGGATGCCGCCCGATGACATCCGCAAGGAGGCACGCGACATCTTCCAGAAGGTGATTGCGTTCCGCACTTCCGAGGGTCTCGGCCAGGTGCCGGCGATGGCGCAGTACCTCGCCGAGCGCTTCCGCGCCGCCGGCTTCCCCGAGGCGGACATTCACATCGTGCCGGTCGGTGAGACCGCTTCGCTGGTGGTGCGCTATCGCGGCAACGGCCGCGGCGGGAAACCGATCCTGCTGCTCGCCCACATGGACGTCGTCACAGCGAAGCCCGAAGAGTGGCAGCGCGATCCGTTCACGCTCATCGAAGAGAACGGCTATTTCTTCGGGCGCGGCACCAGCGACAACAAGCAGGGCGTCACGGTGCTGACCAGCACGTTCCTGCGCCTGAAGCGCGAAGGCTTCGTGCCGACGCGCGACGTGATCATCGCATTCAGCGGCGACGAAGAAACCGGCATGACCACGGCCACCGACCTCGCCAACAAGAATCGCGCGCTGATCGACGCCGAGTACGCGCTCAACAGCGATGACGGCGGCGGCCAGCTCGACGAAGCAACCGGCAAGCCGCAATACCTGAGCTTCATCGGCGCCGAGAAGATCTCCGCGGCGTACGAGCTGACGCTGCACAATCCCGGCGGCCACAGCTCGCAGCCGCGCGCGGACAACGCGATCTACGAGCTCGCCGATGCCCTCAAGGCGCTGCAGGCGTATCGCTTTCCTGTGAAGTCCAACGACTGGACGCTCGGCAGCTTCAAGGCCACAGGTCCGGTGACGCCCGGTCCGCTCGGCGAGGCGATGACGCGCTTCGCCGCGAATCCTCAGGACGAGGCGGCCGCTGCGGCGCTCGCAGCAGTGCCGGGCGAAGTCGGCAAGACTCGCACCACGTGCGTCGCGACGATGCTCCGCGGCGGTCATGCGCCGAACGCGTTACCGCAGACGGCGACCGCGACGGTGAGTTGTCGCATCTTTCCTGATACGAGTGTCGAGGACGTCAAGGCGACGCTGCAGCAGGTCGTCGGCAAGAACGTGGAGGTACGCTTGTTGGGCAACACGCCTGCCGCCGGCGCTTCGCCGCTCCGTCGCGATGTGCTTGCGGCGCTGACGAAGGCCGCGCACGCACGCTTTCCGGAGCTTCCCGTGGTGCCGGGCATGGTGCCGTGGGCGACCGACGGCTCGGTCTATCGCGCGGCGGGTATTCCCACGTACGGCGTCTCCGGCTCGTTCATCAAGGCGAGCGACAGCTTCGCGCACGGCCTCAACGAGCGCCTGCCGGTCGATTCGCTGTACGGCGAGCTCACGCATTGGTACGTGCTGGTGAAGGAGCTCGCGGGCAAGCGCTGAGACCCTGTCAGCGATCGTCCCGTCCTCGGAACTTGTCCGGGCGCACGGCGTTGCCCGACTATCGCAACGCATTGTGGAGGGATTTCCATGAAGATTTCACCGGTAGTCAACCGCAGGATGCTGTGGTGCGTAGTGAGCGGCGTCGCGCTCGCCACGACCGCGTACGCCGGAAACTACGACAAGCACGGCTCAGGTCAGGCCGAGCTGCAGATGATGGATACGGATCACGACGGCAGCGTCTCCGCCGACGAGCACGCCGCCGGCGCGAAGAAGATGTTCGAGATGATGGACAAGGACGGCGACGGCATCGTGACCGCGAAAGAGATGAGCGCGGCCCACAAGGACATGCCGACCGGTCGCGACGAGCCCGCCGCCAGCTCGACCGACACCGCGGGTTCGGCGCAGGCCAGCCGCCTCGGCGGCACCGAGCGCAAGAAGTCCTCGGCGTCGAAGATCAAGGAGATCGACGCGGACGGCGACGGCACCATCACGGCGGCCGAGCATGAAGCCGGTGCGCGCAAGATGTTCGACAAGATGGACAAGGATCAGAACGGCAAGCTGAGCGCGGCCGAGCTGCAAGCCGGCCACGACAAGATGATGACCGCCGAAGACCAGTGATCCAGGTCGGAATCGGGATCGTGAACGCCGGCGCATGACGCCGGCGTTTTTTCTGGAGGAGTCCGATGCGAGAGCTTCACGTCGGCCGGCTGATCGACCATCTGCATTTGCGCGCGCGCGACCTTGCAGCGACCAAGCGCTTCTACCGCGCCGTGCTCGCGGCGCTCGGAAAACCGATCAGCGGCGACGACGAGCATCACCTCGCGTGCGACGAGCTCTGGATCGATGCGCTCGGCGACGATCGACAATCCGCAGCTCACGTGCACGTGGCATTCCAGGCGCAGGATCGGGATGCAGTACGGCGCTTCTATGAAGCAGGGCTGGCAGCGGGCGGCCGCGACAACGGCGCGCCGGGCGAGCGCAGGTATCACCCCGGATACTTTGCGGCCTTCCTGTTCGACCCCGACGGGAACAACGTCGAGGCCGTGCACCATGGCCCGGCGCAGCGCTCGGCGGAGTCAGTGGTGATCCGCGCCTAGACACGGTGTACGGTATGCAGCGGCATGGGGAACAAAGACGACTCCTGGGCAACGGCCGGCTTCGGCGAGTCCGCGTATGCGGCGCTCGCGCGCGGCATGCCTGCGTCGGAAGTCTGGTCGCTGCTGCTGAACGCGATGCGCGAGCGAGCCGAGCGCCGCACTCCGGGCGCGCTCGCCCAGCAGTGGGAAAGCGATCGCTTCGTGCAGCTGTCGTACATCGATCAGCGCACGCTCCTCGATCTCGATTCGCACCTGCTCGCGGCCGCGCACGAGTTCGAGGCGGTGGAGCTGTCGCCGCTCGCGCCGCTCGGGACGTGTTCGAGCGTCGCGCTGACCACGCAGAACCGCGTCGTTTCGACCGTGCGCGGGACCGAGGTCGTTTCGGACCCGACCAATGTGCTGGCGCTGGAGAGCGCGCGACGATTGCGTGAGGATCAGGCGCGGATCGTCCGCTTCTGCACGTCGCATCGCTGCGTGCGCGCACAGGAGGTGCCGAAGATTCGCGGATTCGCCGCGCATTTCCGCATGTTCTGCCTGACCTCCGCGGCACACGAGCGCAAGGATCAGGCGTTCGTGACCGAAGCTCTGACGCACCACATCCGCATCCACCTGCTGGCGCTCGACCGGCTGGAGCAGCATGGCTATCGCTTTGCGAACCGGCGCGTGCGCCTGCTCTGTATCGGGAAGCGCGAGCCGCTCGCGAAGCGCGTTGCCGACGCGATCGAAGGTCCGCCGGTGTCGCTGGAGCGGCTGGAACAGCCGTACTACGACGGCCTGCGTTTCATGATCAGCGCGCAGAGCGCGACCGGCGACGACATCCCGCTGATCGACGGCGGCGCGTTCGACTGGCTTCACAAGCTCGCCACGAACCACAAGCTGGTGTTCGTGGCGAGCGCCATCGGCTCGCAACTCGCCGCATACGCTTATCGCGTGCCTAAGGCTGAGCGAGCTGAGTGATGCTGCGCTTGCGCTTTTCTTCCGCAACCATCGCGCGCACGTCGGCGAGCAGGTGCTTGGCGTCGTAGATGATGCCGTCCTTGATCGTGTACTTCACGCCGCCGACACGGTGCGACCTGCCGTCGTCGCCGAGGCGGATGTGGCCGGTGCCGTATAGCACCTTGAGATTTGCGAGCGGATTCTCGTCGAGGATCGCGAGGTCGGCGAGCTTGCCGGGCTCGACAGTGCCGATGCGGTCCGCCGCACCGAGCGCTTGCGCGCCATACATCGTCGCCGAGCGGATCACTTCCAGCGGATGGAAGCCGGCCTCGCGCAACAGCTCCAGCTCCTGGATCGTGCCGAAGCCGTACAGCTGATAGATGAAGCCGGAATCCGACCCGACCGTGACGCGCCCGCCGCGATTCTTGTAATCGTTCACGAACGCCATCCACAGTTGATAGTTCTCGCGCCACGCGACTTCGTCCTCAGTGCCCCAGTCGAAGAAGAAGCTGCCGTGGTTGTCGCGGTTCGGCGTGTAGAAGTCCCACAGCTGCGGCAGCGTGTACTCGTCGTGCCAGTCTGCGCGGCGCGCACGCATCAGGTCGCGCGAAGCGAGATAGATGGTGAAGGTCGGATCGAGCGTGAAGTCCAGCGACAGCAACTCCTTGATCACCGCTTCGTACTTCTCGCTGCCCGGCTTCGCGGCCTGCGCCCACAGACGCCCCGCCTGGCCGAAGCGGTCCTGCTCGTTATTGTAATTGTAGGCCGGCGGATAGTGCTGGACGGTGCGATCGTCGAACAGCGCTTCCGGCAGGCCGTACCAGTGCTCCATCGACGTCAGGCCCCAGCGCGCAGTCGTGAGGACGTTGACGCGAGTGACGTCGAGCTGCGCGTGATGGCACGCGCTGCGCATGCCCTGCTTCTTCAGCTCATCGAACACTGCTGCGAGGACGTCTGGGCGATAGCCGAAGCACTTCATGCCGACCGCGCCCTTCGCCTTCATCTCGCGCACCCAGCGGCGTCCAGCCTCCGGCGTCGTGATCGGCGGATCGGGCGTGAAGAACACGTAGGGGAAGATGCGCGGCGCAGTGATCTCGTTGCGCTCGCTGCGCTTTTCCTCGCTGACGCACCACTCGACGCCATTGCCGCAGCCGGGATCGCGGATCGTCGTGATGCCGTGGCCCATCCACAGCTTGTAGACGTACGTTGCCGGCACGCCCTGCTCTTCGCCGCCGATGTGGCCGTGCATGTCGATCAGGCCCGGCAAGACATAGTGACCCCGCAGATCGATCTCCCGTCCGCCGGCCGCGAGCTTCGGACGCCGCGGATCTTCCTTCGCGCCGCCGGGCGCGCCGACCGACAGCACCCGCACGATGCGATTGCCCTCGATGACGACGTCGGCCGGCCCGAACGCAGGTGCGCCCGTGCCGTTGATCACCGTGACATTACGCAGAATGAGCTGCGAATACGGTCCCTCGCCTTCCTGCCGCGGCGGCGCAGGGACGACCGCCGGCTGTTGCGGCTCCGCTGCAGCAGCTGCCAGCCCCACGTGGCCGGCAAGAACCAGCAGGCAGCACAGTGCGAGGAATCGGCGCATGAAGATTCTCCCCGTTGCAAAGGTGCGCATGATGCCGCAAGGAACGAAGGCCGGCGAGCTTGCGTTTGACAGGCATGGCCAGCAAATCGCAGCACGAGGAATCGCGCTTCGTCACCGCGCTGTTCCGCGATGCCGACGCGGCCGAGCGCGCCTACCGCGCCGCCGCCGCACTCGGCTATCAAGACGCGGATATCAACGTCGTGATCTCGGATGCGACGCGCGATCGGCTGCTGTCGGAGCGCAGCGCGCGTCATCCGAACCTCAGCAGCAACGCCGCCGAGTCCGCGCAGAAGCCGCCGAAGGGTGCTGACCTCGGTGGACCGACGGGCGGCACGCTCGGCACGATAGCTCCAGTCTTGGCAGCCGTCGGTACTGCGGTGCTCATCCCCGGCCTCGTGTTCGCCGGACCGATCGCGATTGCGCTGACGGCAGCGGGCGCCGTCGGGCTCGCCGGCGGGTTGATCGGCGCACTCAAGGACTGGGGCATTCCGCAGGATCGCGTGCGCGACTACGAAGCGGCTGTGCGCGATGGCGCCATCCTTCTTGGCGTCAAAGCACGTTCAGACAAAGATGCGCAACAGCTCGAACGCGAGTGGCGAACGGAGGGCGGCCGCTGAGGTTAATCTAGCGGCCATGAAAAGGACTGCATTCGCCTGCGCGCTGGTGCTGGTCAGCCCCGCGCAGTTGTGGCTACCGGACGTAGTATCGACCGCGAAGTCCGAAGTGCGCATCACCTTCAGTCCCGACGGCAAGCGCATGTTGTGGGGCGCGATCGGCTGGAGTGAGGGCAACGGCTGGGACCTCTACGAAAGTCAGCGCTCAGCCAGCGGCTGGAGCAAACCGCGGCGCGCTTCCTTCAATTCCAGTGCAAACGACTTCGACCCTTCGTTCGCGCCCGACGGCTCCGGGGTCTATTTCTTCTCGAATCGCGACGGCGGCTTCGGCAAGGACGACCTCTACTTCGCGCCGTTCGACGCAGGCAGCGGACGTTACGGCGCCGCCACGAATCTCGGCAAGGCAATCAACTCCGCAGGCGATGAATGGGCCCCGGTCGTGTCGCCCGACGGCAAGCGGCTGATGTTCGCGAGCGACGGCCGCGGCGGCCGCGGCAAGCACGACCTGTTCGTCGCTCATCGCGCCGGCGAGGGTTGGGATCGCGTCGAGAGCCTGGACGCGCTGAACACGCCGGACGAAGACTTCGACGCGACGTTCCTGCACGACGGCGTTTCGATCGTCTACACCTCCGGCAAGTTCGAGGGCGATCAGGTCGCACTGTACGTCGCAGAGTCTCGCGATGGAAAATTTCTGCCGCGGCAGCGGCTGCCGGTCGCAGTGAACTCGCAGAAGCAGGGAGCCTGGACACTCGGGCCGTCGATCTCGACCAATGAGCCCGGCGTGCTCTATTTCACCTCGGAGCACGACAACGCTCGCGGCCGCGCCGATATCTATCGAATCGAGTACGCGATGGCGCCGCAGAACGCCGATGCGCAGCGCTATCAGGAGTGGCTCGAGTTCAAGAAGGAATTCGCCGAGGAGGTCGGCGGAGCGCACGGCATCTATGCAGTTCAGGACATGCGCGAGCTCGCGCAGGGCGAGACCGCGTACCTCTCTTCCGGAGATGCCGACAGTTTGCGCTGGACCAAAGCGGCGCCGCGCACGACGCTGGTGCAGGTGCAGTTCAAGGACGCTCGCGCGCTGATCAGCGGGCCGGGCATCCAGGAGCGCGATCTGCTGAAATCGGACGACGACGCATTCGCGCTGTCGAACGGGCTGACCGTACGCGGCACGCTGTTGCGCGAGAAAACCCTGAAAGTCTGGCTCTACAACGCAAAACTGCCGGCACGCAAAGGCTTCAAGGGGCTCGACTACTTCCCCTACGACCCGCGCGGCGTCGTCACGGGTACCTTCACGCGCAACGAGCAGCCGGTGCCGGTGAACTATCTCGACTCGCGCAAGGAAGCCGGCGTCATGTACCTGGTCGGGACGCTGCAGGCACAGATCGGCGGCAAGACGTACGACCTCAAGACCTACAGCTACAGCAACGACTGGAACCGGATCCCAGGGTTGCTGCTGCTCCTGCGAGATCGCACGTCCGGCAAGACAACCTACGGGGGCGGCCGCGTCGTGCAGGTCGTGATCCCCAAGGGATCGCCGCAGCGGCTGACGTTCGACCTGAACACCGCGTACAGCTTCCTGTGCGCGTACTCCGACTACTTCAACTGCCCGCTGGTGCTCACCAACAACCTGGACGTGGAGCTGAAGTTCGGCGAGAAGTATCCGCCGCTGGTCGCAGGTCACTCTACGCTGTAGGCAGCGTCTTCTCGAACCAGTGATGGGCGTCTTTGATCTTCAAGGCCCCGCTGATGCTCTTCGGAACGGCGAGACGACGGACTGCGAGGCGCGCTCCGCCGAGAGAATCGTGTTGTGCAGGAGCATCGTGACGGTCATCTGGCCGACGCCGCCCGGCACCGGCGTGATGTACGAGGCCTTCTCCTTCACCCGCTCGAAATCCACGTCGCCGACGATGCGCCCGTCCGGCAGGCGGTTGAAACCGACGTCGATCACGACGGCGCCGGTGCGCACCATCTGCGGCACGATGAGATTCGGCACACCTGCCGCGACCACGAGGATATCTGCCAGCAGCGTGTATTGACCGAGGTCGCGTGTCTTGATGTGGCAGATCGAGACTGTCGCCTCCTGCTGCATCAGCATCAGCGCGGTCGGCTTGCCGACCAGGTTGCTGGCGCCGACCACCACGACGTTGCGGCCTGCGACGGGAATCTGCTCGAGCTCGAGGATTTTCTGCACGCCATAGGGCGTGCACGGCGAGAACACGGTGTTGCCCGTGACCAGCCCACCCATGTTGTACAGGTGGAACCCGTCAACGTCCTTCTCGACCGAGATGTGCTCGACTACGCTCGCGACGCGGATCTGCGGCGGCAGCGGCAGCTGCACCAGGATGCCGTGGATCGTGGCATCGTCGTTGAGCGACTGGATGCGCGCGAGCAGCTCGCTCTCGCCGACGGTTGCGGGCAGCTCGATCAGCTCCGAGCGGATGCCGACCTGCTTGCAGCCCGCGATCTTGCCGCGCACGTACGAGCGTGACGCCGGGTTGTCGCCGACCAGAATTACTGCGAGCGCCGGCGTGACGCCGTGGCGCGACCGAAGATCATCGACGCGCAGCCGGTAGTCCGCGCGCAGGCGGTCTGCGATGGCCTTGCCGTCGATGATCTTCGCCGTCATCGCCTCAATACCGGTAATGATCGGCCTTGTACGGGCCTTGCTCGCGGACACCGATGTACTTCGCCTGCTCCGCGCTGAGCTGCGTCAGCTTCGCTCCGAGCTTGGCGAGCTGCAGGCGCGCCACTTTCTCGTCCAGCTGCTTCGGCAGCACGTACACGCCGACCGGGTACTTCGAGTTGTTCACGTGCAGCTCGATCTGCGCCAGCGTCTGGTTCGCGAACGACGAGCTCATCACGTACGAAGGATGGCCGGTGCCGCAGCCGAGATTCACCAGGCGCCCTTCAGCCAGCAGGATGATCCGCTTGCCGTCGGGGAAGATGATGTGATCGACCTGCGGCTTGATGTTCTCCCAGCGATACTGCTTGAGCGCCGCCACGTCGATCTCGTTGTCGAAGTGGCCGATGTTGCAGACGATCGCGTTGTTCTTCATCTTCTTCATGTGCTCGTCAGTGATCACATGCAGATTGCCGGTCGCCGTCACGAAGATGTCGGCCTTGTCGCAGGCGTCGTCCATGGTCACGACGCGATAGCCTTCCATCGAGGCCTGCAGCGCGCAGATCGGGTCGATCTCGGTGATCCACACCTGCGCGGACAGCGCGCGCAACGCCTGCGCCGAGCCCTTGCCCACGTCGCCGTAGCCGCACACGACAGCAACCTTGCCGGCAATCATCACGTCAGTGGCGCGCTTGATGCCGTCGACGAGCGATTCGCGGCAACCGTACAGGTTGTCGAACTTGCTCTTGGTCACCGAGTCGTTGACGTTGATCGCGGGGAACGCCAGCGCGCCTTCCTTCGCCATCTGGTACAGGCGCTTGACGCCGGTCGTGGTCTCCTCGCTCACGCCCTTGATCTGCTTCAGGCGCGTCGAGTACCACTTCGGGTCGACTTTCAGCCTGGCGCGAATCGAGTTGAACAGCGAGGTCTCCTCCTCGCTGCCCGGCTTCGCGATCACGCTCGCATCGGTCTCGGCGCGCGCGCCCAGGTGCAGCAGCAGCGTGGCGTCGCCGCCGTCATCGAGGATCAGGTTCGAATAGCCGCCGTCGGTCCAGTCGAAGATGCGGTGGGTATATTCCCAATACTGGTCGAGCGATTCGCCCTTGTGCGCGAACACAGCCGTGCCCTTGGCGGCGATCGCCGCGGCGGCATGGTCCTGCGTCGAGAACACGTTGCACGAAGCCCAGCGCACCTGTGCGCCGAGCGCCTGCAGCGTCTCGATCAGCACTGCGGTCTGGATCGTCATATGCAACGAGCCGCTGATGCGCGCGCCTTTCAGCGGCTGCGATTTCGCGAACTCCTCGCGAATCGCCATCAGGCCGGGCATCTCGGTTTCGGCGATCAGGATCTCCTTGCGACCCCAATCGGCCAGCGACAGGTCGGCGACCTGGAAATCGTTCTTGGAAGCAACGTTCGCAACTGCGCTCATGCTCAGTCTCCTGTACTCAAAGTTTAGGAGGGCGCCGTTGCCGTTGTTGGCAAATGCGCGCCGAGCCTGACAGACGGCGGGAAGAACTCCCGGCCCTGCTGCAGCGCCCCTCGGTCGCGCGGAGGTCGCAAGTTTATCAGAACATGGGAGTCAGGCTAAAGCCTGACCCACGCCAGTGAGCCATCGTCAGCTATTGGTGTGGGTCAGGCTTTAGCCTGACTCCTACTCACTCAGCCGTTGGCGGCGCGCTTCACGCCGGCGTCTGCCGCAAGCGCGTCGGCCTTGTCGGTTTTTTCCCAGGAAAATTCCGGCTCGGAGCGGCCGAAGTGCCCATAGGCCGCGGTCTTCGCGTAGATCGGCCGCAGCAGGTCGAGCATCTGGATGATGCCTTTCGGGCGCAGATCGAAATGCTTCGCGACCAGCTCCTCGAGCTTCTCGTCCGAGATCTTGCCGGTGCCGAACGTGGTCACCATGATGCTGGTCGGCTTCGCCACGCCGATCGCGTACGAGACCTGCACCTGCGCCTTGGTCGCGAGCCCGGACGCAACTATGTTCTTCGCAACGTAGCGTGCTGCGTACGCCGCCGAACGATCGACCTTCGACGGATCCTTGCCGGAGAACGCACCGCCGCCGTGCGGCGCTGCGCCGCCGTAGGTGTCGACGATGATCTTGCGGCCGGTGAGCCCGCAGTCGCCCTGCGGCCCGCCGATCACGAAGCGGCCGGTCGGATTGACCAGATAGTTCACTTTCCTGCCCATCATCTCCCGCGGCAGCACCGGCTTGATGACCTCTTCGATCACCGCTTCTTCCAGCGCCTTGTGCTCGATCTCGGGATGATGCTGGGTGGACAGCACCACGGTATCGATTTCCTTCGGCCGGCCGTCGACGTACTTCACCGTCACCTGCGATTTCGCATCGGGGCGCAGCCAGGCGAGCTTGCCCTGCTTGCGCAGTTGCGCCTGACGCTGCACCAGGCGGTGCGCCAGGAAGATCGGCAGCGGCATCAGCTCCGGCGTCTCATCGCACGCGTAGCCGAACATCAGACCCTGATCGCCGGCGCCCTGGTCGAGGTTGAGACCGCGGCCTTCGTCGACGCCCTGCGCGATATCCGGCGACTGCTTGCCGTAGGCAACCAGCACGGCGCAGCCCTTGTAGTCGATGCCGTATTCGCTGTTGTCGTAGCCGATCCGCTTGATCGTCTCGCGCACCACGGATTGATAGTCGATCACCGCGTTCGAGGTGATCTCGCCCGCGAGCACGACCAGGCCGGTGGTGCAGAGCGTTTCCGCGGCGACGCGCGCATAGCGATCCTGCGCGAGGAAGGCGTCGAGGATTGCGTCGGAGATCTGGTCCGCAACCTTGTCGGGATGTCCTTCGGACACTGACTCGGAGGTAAAGAGGAAGCTGCTGCTGCTCATGAGTTCAAACCCTTGCTCTGCAAATTCTGTCCGAAGGCCGTTCGATAGCGCTGCTCGAACTCCGCCCGCGTGAAGCGGTGGTTCTGAGTGCCGCGCGCTTCGATCTTGATCGCACCGAGGAGCGAGGCAATGCGCCCGGTCGTCTCCCAGTCGTAACCGTGCAGCAGGCCGTGAATCAGGCCCGCGCGATACGCATCGCCGCAGCCGGTCGGATCGACGACGGCCGCAGCCTTGGCGCACGGGATGCGGATCTCGCCCTGCCGCGTGTGGATCACGGAGCCCTCGCCGCCGCGGGTCACAATCAATGCCTCCACCTGCTGCAGCACCTCGGTGGCTGTCCACCCGGTCTTCTGCTGCAGCACCTGCCACTCATAATCGTTCACGGCGAGCCAGGTTGCCTGCGTGATGAATGCGCGCAGCTCCTGGCCGTCGAACATCGGTAATCCCTGTCCCGGGTCGAACATGAACGGGATGCCCGCCGCGGCGAACTGCGCCGCGTGCTGAACCATGCCGTCGCGGCCGTCCGGCGCGACGATGCCGATCGCCACCTCGCCCGCGTCCGGCACGCGGTTCAGATGCGAGCTGCCCATCGCGCCCGGATGAAACGCCCAGATCTGATTGTCGTCCAGGTCGGTCGTTACGAAACCCTGCGCCGTGTGCTCGCTGTCGATCACCTTGACGTGATCTGTGGGCACTCCGGCCTGCTGCAACCACTGCGCATAGGGCCCGAAGTCGCGCCCGACCGTCGCCATCGGATAGCCGGCATCGCCCAGCAGCCGGAGGTTGTAGGCGATGTTGCCGGCGCAGCCGCCGAATTCCCGCCGCAGATGCGGCACCAGGAACGAGACATTCAGCATGTGAATCTTGTCGGGAAGAATGTGCTGCTTGAACCGCCCCTCGAACACCATGATGGTGTCGTAGGCAATCGAGCCGCAGATCAGGGCTTTTCTGGACAATGTCAAATTCGCGGCTCCGGTTCCGCGCCCGCGGGGATGGGGGCCAAGGATAAGAGATTTCAGCAACCTACGGCCTGTCCGAATGTTCCGGGCCGGCGGCGCGCGGCATTGTAGAGCAAGGTACGGCCAAGGAGGCAGCGGATGCCCAAATCGAACCCGCGCGACTGCTCACGCGTTACGCCGGCGTCCCGCGCAGGCGTGGAGGCCAGCTTGGTGAACTCAGAGCACGAGAGGCTGTTTGCGATCGCCGACAGTAACGAATCCCCGCCAGAGCCCCCCGGCAACGATGCCGCCGGGGCGGATCCGGTCTCGATCCTGCTGGTCGAGGACGAAGGCCTGATCGCGCGCGACCTCGAAGACACCCTGACCCGGCTCGGCTATCACATCAGCGGCATCGCCAGCGAAGGCGCCCAGGCCATCACCATGGCGCGCGAGCTGCACCCGCAGCTGGTCGTCATGGACGTGAGCCTGCGCGGCGAAGTCGACGGGATCGAAGCGGCCTGCGCGATCCAGGAAGAGTCGCCGGTGCCGGTCATCTTCCTCACCGGTCATACCGATACCGAAACGCTGCAGCGCGCGGTCCTGAGCGGTCCGCTCGGCTACCTCATCAAGCCGTTCCAGGAAGCCGAGCTGCGCGGCGCGATCGAAGTCGCAATCCACAAGCATCGCTCCGACGTCGCCCGCCGTGAGCGCGAGGAACGGCTGCGGCGCAGCGCGGAGAACCTGTCGCTGATCGACGAGCTGACGCAGCTGAAAAACCGCCGCGGCTTCTTCGAGCTCGGCGAGCAGGCATTGACGATCGCGCGCCGCGAGCAACAGACGATGGCGCTGTTCTTCATGGACCTGAACGGCCTGAAACAGATCAACGACACGCTCGGACACCTGAGCGGCGACGACGCCCTGCGCGACACCGCGGCAGTGCTGCGTCATACGTTCCGCGGTTCCGACATCCTCGCGCGCCTGGGCGGCGACGAGTTCGTGGCGCTGGCGCACCTGCACAGCGAGCTCGATATTGAGACACTCAGCGCACGTCTGCGCGAGCATCTGCGCGAGTTCAACGCGGCGCGGACCCGGCCCTACGAGGTCGACCTGAGTATCGGCGCCACGCTGGTAGACCATCCCGCGGACCAGGATCTCGCAGCCTTCATCGCCCGCGCTGACGAGGCGATGTATCGCGAAAAACGCCGGGCCGCCTCACGGCCCTCCTGACCTTCGCACTGCGTCGAACGTTGGCGGTATCCTCCCGCCGATGCACGGTTCTGCCCCCACCGATCCAGCCCGCTGGCTGTCCGAAATTGCTCAGCGCCACCCAGACCGGCTGTTGTTGAAAACACCGGATGGGCAGCGCTTGACCTATGGCGCGATGAACGAGCTCGTGGACCGTGTCGCCGCAGCACTTGCAGAGCGCGGCGTCGTTGCGGGCGATCGCGTTGTCGCCCAGGTCGAAAAGTCTCCTGAGGCGGTCGCGCTGTACCTCGCCGCGCTGCGCGTCGGCGCTGTTTTCGTGCCGCTGAATACAGCGTACACGACCGCTGAGATCGACTACTTCCTCGGCGACGCCGATCCGAAAGTCGCGGTTGGCGTCGCGAAAGGTGGCCTCGCCCTTGCCGGGCTCGCCGACTGCAGGTCGGGCTTCAGCCCGACCCCGGCGTCTCCTGCCGACCTCGCAGCCTTGCTGTACACCTCCGGCACGACCGGACGCTCGAAGGGCGCGATGCTGACGCGTGCGAACCTCGCGACGAACGCAATCGCGCTCGCGCAGGCCTGGCGGTTCACTGAACGCGACGTGTTGCTGCATGCCCTGCCTATCTTTCACGTCCATGGACTGTTCGTGGCGATCAACACAGTGCTCGCCTCCGGCAGCTCCATGCTGTTCCTGCCGAAGTTCGATGCGGACGAGGTCGTGCGTTCGCTGCCGCAGGCAACGGTGATGATGGGAGTCCCGACGTTCTATACACGGCTGCTGCAGCATCCTGCATTCACGCGGGAAGCGACGGCGAAGGTGCGTCTGTTCATATCCGGTTCGGCGCCGTTGCTCGCCGATACGCACCGCGAGTTCCGCGCGCGCACCGGACACGCGATCCTCGAGCGCTACGGCATGAGCGAGACGCTCATGAACACGTCGAACCCCTACGACGGCGAGCGCGTCGCGGGTTCGGTCGGTCCGCCGCTGCCCGGTGTCGAAGTGCGGATCACGCACCCGGAAACCGGCGCGCCTCTGCCCGAGGTCGATGCGGTCGGCATGATCGAAGTGCGCGGCCCGAACGTGTTCCGCGGCTATTGGCGCATGCCCGAGAAGACCGCCGCGGAATTCCGCAAGGACGGGTTCTTCATCACCGGCGACGTCGGCCGCATCGACGAGCGCGGCTACGTCTTCATCGTCGGGCGCGCCAAAGACCTGATCATCAGCGGCGGCTACAACGTCTATCCGGTCGAGGTCGAGACCGAGCTGGATGCGCTGGCGGGCGTGGCCGAAAGCGCCGTCATCGGCGTGCCGCATCCTGATTTCGGCGAAGGCGTCACCGCTGTCGTCGTCCCCCGGCCGGGCGCCGCGCTCGACGAGAACTCGTTGCGCACGGCGCTGGAGCAACGGCTCGCCAGATACAAGCTGCCAAAGCGCATCGTGTTCGTGAGCGAAATGCCGCGCAACGCGATGGGCAAGGTACAGAAGGCGGCGCTGCGACAGACATATGGCGGGCTGTACAATTCCGCCAGCCCCGGCCACTGAGCATCCTGACTTGTCCGCCACACTCATCGACGGCCGCGCCGTCGCAGAACAGCTGCGCAGCCGGATCGCGGCACGAACCGCGACGCTCGCCGCTCAGTCGATCTTCCCGGGGCTTGCAGTGGTGCTCGTCGGCGAAGATCCCGCGAGCCAGGTCTACGTCGGCAGCAAGACCAAGCAGGCCGAGGCCGCGGGCATCCGTCACTTCGATCATCGATTGCCCGCGAGCACGAGCACCGCGCAGCTGATCGCGCTCGTGCAGGAGCTCAACGCGCGACCCGATGTCCACGGGATCCTCGTGCAGCTGCCGCTGCCGCCTGCCGTCGACAGCGCTGCAGTGCTTGCTGCAATTGATCCGGCGAAGGACGTCGATGGATTCCACGCCGTCAATGCGGGACGTCTCGCGCTCGGCCAGGAAGCGACTGTGCCGTGCACGCCGCTTGGCTGCCTGATCCTGATCCGGCACGTCATGCCGCAGATGGCCGGCAAGCGCGCACTCGTCATCGGGCGCTCGAACATCGTCGGCAAGCCGATGGCGCAGCTGCTGCTGCGGAACGACTGCACTGTCACGATTGCGCACTCCCGCACGCGGGATCTGCCGGCGTTGTGCGCGGAAGCGGAAATTCTCGTTGCCGCGATCGGACGGCCCCACGCGGTCGCCGGTGAGTGGATCCGGCCCGGGGCCGTGGTCATCGATGTCGGGATCAACCGTGTCGACGACGGCAGCGGCAAGACGCGACTGGTCGGAGACGTCGACTACGCCGGCGCGCTCGCGCGGGCGGGAGCAATCACGCCGGTTCCGGGCGGCGTCGGCCCGATGACGATTGCGTGTTTATTGTTGAATACAGTGAACGCCGCGATCCGGGCGAAAGCGGCGGGGGACTCGTTGAAGGCGTGAAGCCCGACCTACGCGCGGACGCCGCGCATGATCTGGACTTTGCGCCAGTCGCCGAAGCGGTAGTAGAGGCTGCCGAGCAGGACGCCGACGATCGAACCCACCGGGAAGCTCCACCAGATGGCATCCTCGCCCCAGCGCGGCGCCAGCCCATACGCGAACGGAATGCGGGCGAGCCACAGCGAGCCGAAGATCACCAGCAACGGACCCATCACAGCACCCGTCGCACGCACCGTGCTGATCAGGACGATCGTGGCGCCGAACAGCAGGAACGACCACAGCGCAATCACGTTGGCGTGCTCGGCGATCGGCAAGGCCGCGCTGCCTTCCGGCAGGAACAGCGACAGCGCGTGCCTGTTGAAGATCCAGACGACCAGCACGATCAGCCCCGTCATGCCCGCGTTGATGCCCACACCCGCCCACGTCGTCTGAGAGACGCGCTCCCAGCGTCCGGCGCCGATGTTCTGCGCCGCCATCGCGGTCACTGCCGCGCCGACCGCGAACACCGGCATTTGCACGTAGGTCCACACTTGCACCGCCGCGCCAAAAGCCGCGGCCGTGTCCGTGCCGTAGCCGTTGATGAGACCGAGCACGGTCAGCATCGAGGACGAGACGATCAGCATTTGCAGTCCCATCGGCAGACCGCGCGCCACCAGCACTTTGACGATGGCGAGATTCAGCCGCAGGTAGTGCAGCTCGTCGCGATGAATGCACAGGAAATGCTTGCGCCGGTACAGCAGCACCAGCATCGCGAGCAAGGTGGTCGACTGCGCGATCAGCGTCGCCAACGCCGAGCCGCTGATGCCCAGTGCAGGCAACGGCCCCGCGCCGAAGATCAGCAGCGGATTGAGCGCGATGTCCAACCCGACCGACACGAACATGAAAATGAACGGTGTGCGGGCATCGCCGGCGGCGCGCAATGTCATCGCTACGTAGATGTAGAAGAACATCGGCAGCGTCGCGATGAAGATGATGCGCAGATAGCTCACCGCGTAGGGCATCGCGTCCGGCGGCGTGCTCATCAGCCGCAGGATCGGCCCCGCCGCGAACGCGCCGACGACGGCAGTCGCCACCGAGAGCAGGACGATGAAGACCGCGCTGGTGCCGACGACCTGCTTGGCCTTAGGCAGGTCTTTCGCGCCGATGCTCTGGCCGACCATGATGCCGGTTGCGATGACCACGCCGAACACGGCGGCCATCAGCAGGAACAGCACCATGTTGGCGTTGGTGGTGGCCGTTAGCGGCGCTTCGCCCAGGAAATGGCCGACCCAGACGGCATTCACCGAGGCATTGAGAGACTGCAGGACATTGCTGCCGAGCGTCGGCAGCGTGAATGCGATCAGTGTGCGAGTGATCGGCCCCTGCGTCAGGTCCAGAGCCTTCATCGCAGGGGTATGCGCCTCATTCGCCGTCGTCGCCCGATGTGCCGTGCCCGACCGTCTGGAACAATTTGTCGAGGGTAGCGAACAGCGCGTAGCGGTCCGACTCGCTCAGCGTCATGAGCACTTCGGCCTGGCGCTTGCGGGCCACGGGCAGCACCGAGCGATACAGCGAGCGCCCCTTTGCGGTGATCGACACCATCACCGGTGCCGCCAGGGCCTCGGTGGAACGCGAGCCGCGCTCGCGGATGATCTTCATCTTGGTCAGCCCGCGCTTGGCCATGACGCGCAGCGTGCGACTCACCTGGCCCTTGTCCATGCCGCTGCGGTTGGTGACTTCGGAGAAGCGCAGTGGCGAAAAGCGCGCAACCAGCGCGAGCAGCCGCCACTCCGGCAGGCTCAGCTCGAAATCTTCCAGATACGCTTTCGTCAAATTCGTCCGCAATGCGTTCGAGAGTCGATTCATGCGGAAAGTGAGGAAGTCCTCGACGTTCAGGCCCGAGCCGCTGCGCGGCAGCTTGAGCCAGGGACAGGACGACTTCGGGGTCGGCCGCACGCGCGGCCTGTGTTGCTGCATTCTGTTCACGGGGAAGTTCCAACGGCGCATCGCGCCGGCAATCAACAGGGAGCGCCGATTCTGCCGCAATGAGCCGCTGTTGTGTAGGACACAAGCAGCAAGAAAAGTCAGGCTCAGCTTTGGCGTAGCACGTAGCGCTGCAGCTTGCCCGTGGGCGTTTTCGGCAACTCGGGTACGAATTCCACGGCGCGTGGGTATTTGTACGGAGCGATCGAGCGCTTGACGTGCTCCTGCAGCTCGCACGCGAGCGCCTCGCCGCCCGCGTGACCTGCGTTCGTCACGACGAACGCCTTGACGATCTGGCCGCGCTGCTCGTCGCGAGCGCCGACGACGGCGCATTCCCGCACGGCCGGATGCTGCAGCAACGCAGCCTCGACTTCGGGCCCGGCGATGTTGTAGCCGCCGGAGATGATCATGTCGTCGGCACGTGCCTGGAACCAGAAGTAGCCGTCGGCGTCGACGTAGTAGCGATCGCCGGTGACGTTCCAGCCGTTCTGTACGTATTCGAGCTGGCGCGGGTCGTCGAGATAGCGGCAGCCGCTCGGGCCTTTCACTGCAAGCCGCCCTGCATTCGGCTGCGGCAGCGGGCGGCCGTCGTCGTCGAGCACGCAGGCCTCGTAGCCGGGCAGCGGCTTGCCGGTCGCGCCCGGGCGAATCTCGTCGCCTTTCGCGGAAATAAAGATATGAATCATCTCGGTAGCGCCGATACCGTCGATGATGCGCAGGCCGGTGGCGGCATGCCAGGCGTCCGAGGTCGCCTTGGGCAGCGACTCGCCGGCGGAAATGCAGCGCCGGAGACTGGAAATGTCACGGCCGGCAACCAGCGGCACTAGCGCGCGATACGCAGTCGGGGCCGTGAACAGCGCTGTCGCGCGAAAGCGCGCGATGGCGTCGAGCAGGTTGTCGGGCGTTGGTTGCTCAACGAGCGCGACGGCGCCGCGGCCGCCGAGCGGGAACACGAGCAGGGCCCCGAGCCCGAAGGTGAAGCCGAGCGGCGGGCTGCCGATATAGATGTCGTCGGCCGAGGTCTCCAGCAAATATCGGCCCACAACGTCGCGCATTACGAGAACGTCACGATGGAAGTGCATCGTCGCTTTGGGATTGCCGGTCGTGCCGGACGTGAACGCGAGCAGGCACACATCGTCCGCGGCTGTCGTGACGTTTCTGAACTCGTCCGTCTGCTGCGCCATCAGGCGCTCCAGGGCCCCATCGCCATACGTTGCGACACGCGTCAGACGGCCGGTAGCACGCGTGGTCTCCTGCACCTCGCCGACCAGTCGGGCTTCGCAGATCGCGTGATCGATGTGCGCCCGTTCGGCCATGACCGCGAGCTCCTTGGCCCGCAGCATCGGCATCGTCGTCACCGCGATCGCACCGATCTTCATCACGGCGAGCCAGCTCGCAGCCAGCATCGGCGAATTCGCGCCCCGCAGCAGCACGCGGTTGCCGGGCACGACGCCGAGATCGCGCACCAGCACGTTGGCGATGCGATTGGCCCGCTCCAGCAATTCGAAGTAACTCCAGTTGCCGCTCGTCGAGTAGAGGGCAACGCGGGCGCCGTGACCTTCGAGAATCGCCTCGTCGAGCAGCACCGAGGCGCAATTCAGGCGCGGCGGGTAGTGCAGCTCCGGCAGATCGAAGCGGAATTCGGGCCACTGCTCGCGCGGCGGCAAGCGATCGCGCGCGAACGTGTCTACGTGCGCCGTGTACGCGTCGGTCGCCGAGGAGCGAGCATTCATGTCACAGCAGCCCTTACTGCATACCGCGGCTCGGACCAGCACTGCGTCCGCAACACGTCGCGCAGTGCCTCGACCGCGCGCCACACATCTTCATAACGCGTGTACAACGGCGCGAAGCCGAAGCGCAACGTGTCAGGCGCGCGGAAATCGCCGATCACGCCGCGATCGATCAGCGCCCGCATCACCGCGTAACCGTTCGGGTGCGCGTACGCCAGGTGGCTGCCGCGCTGGCGCGAATCGGGCGAGCTCAGCAGGCTCAGCTCGTTGCTGTCGCACATGTCCTGCACCAGCGCGATGAACAACTGGCACAGCCGCTGCGACTTGTCCTGCAGCGCCGCTGTGCCGGCTTCGAGCAGCAGATCGACGCCGCATTCCAGGCTCAACAGCCCGAGGATCGGCGGCGTGCCGCACAGAAAGCGCTCGATGCCCGGCGCGGGCGCATAGCTGTCGACGAAGTCGAACGGCCGCGCATGGCCCATCCAGCCGCTGAGCGGCGACAGCAAGCTCGCCTGGTGGCGGCGCGCCACGAACAGGAAGGCCGGTGCACCGGGACCGCCGTTCAGATATTTGTAACCGCAGCCGACCGCCAGATCGGCATTGCAACCGTTCAGGTCGACGTGCAGAGCGCCGGCGCTGTGACTGAGGTCCCAGAGCACGAGCGCGCCCTTCTCGTGCGCACGCTCGGTGATCGCGCGCATGTCGTGCATCGCGGCGGTCTTGTAGTGAACCTGCGTCAGCACCACCAGGGCCGTGTCGTCGTTGATGCAGTCGATCAACTGCGACGCGGGCTCCAGCCGCAGGCGCCGCTGCGGCTGCTCGCGCAGCGCGCCGTCCAGTACGTAGAGATCGGTCGGAAAGTTGCCCGGCTCCGACAGGACCTCGCGGCGGCCGGGCCGCGCCGCGAGCGCAGCGTTGACGAGCTTGAACAGGTTCACGGAAGTGGAATCCGCGACAATCACTTCGCCCGGCTCGGCGCCGATCAGGCCCGCGATCTTGTCGCCGACGCGGCGCGGCGCGTGGATCCAGTCGCACTCGTTCCAGCTGCGAATCAACCCGGCGCCCCACTCCGCCGTGACGACGTGCGCGATGCGCTGGCGCGTCGCGCGCGGCAGCGCTCCGAGCGAATTGCCGTCGAGGTAGACGACATTGGGCGGCAGATCGAAGCGGTCGCGGAAAGCCCGCAGCGGATCGCTCGCGTCCCAGCTGCGCACGGCGCCGAGGTCGCGGGGAGTGCGGGACTGCACGAGATCCATTCACACGCTCCTGGGAAAGCTGTAGGTCTGAATCGATTCTCGGTTTCGGGCCGCCGGACATTGTCCGGCTTTGCCCCGCTTGCCTGCAGAGTCGAAAAACGCTAGTTCTACGGAACGCAAATTACACGAACGGGCGTTCTCATGTTGGATCGTACCGAAATCGCCATTCTGCGGGTGCTCGAGGAAGACGCCCGCCTGTCCTACGCGGAGCTCGCCGACAAGGTCGCGCTCTCGAAAACCCCGTGCTGGGCGCGCGTGCGCGATCTCGAGCAGCGCGGCGTCATCAAGGGGTATCGCACCGAGCTCGATCCGGGACAGCTCGGCCTGGAGATCCACGCGTTCATCCACGCGACCATCAATCCGGCGAAGCACGCGGAGTTCGAGGCCGCGGCGATCCGTCATCGCTCGGTGCTCCAGTGCTTCACCACCGCCGGCGAGGGCGACTATCTCCTGCACGTGCTGGTGCCGGGCATCACCGACCTCGATCAGATCCTGCGGGCGGAAATCTCGCGCATGCCCGGCGTCCAGCGCAGCATGACGACGGTGTGCCTGAAAACGATCAAGGATCGCTCGTCGTTGATCGGCTGCCTGCGCTGACTGACTTAAGTAAGTGCGCGAGCGCAAGCAGCATTGCGCGCGAACTTGCCGAAAATTCGTAGCGCAAGTACGGCTTCGCAAGCGACTCGTCGCGCGCGGATCTACGTATTGGTCTGGATGGCACAAGCTATCTGCCTGTTTGTCGGGCGCGAATCGTTGCGAGCGCCACGTACGCGACAACACGCACGCAGGCGCGCGCGTCTCCTGATAAAAAACGGATGCATGCAGTTTTCTGCGCTGCTATGGTCCCGCGCGCTCGCGGGAGAGGGCATGACGAAAGCGGATACACAAGCGCGCGTCCTCGAGGAGTGGTTCCGACTACCGGAATCGCGTCGCCGCCATGCGACCGACGCCGTCGCTTTTGCGTATCGCCTGCTGCGCGATCAACCCGAGTTGTTCGGCGGCCCGAAAGAAATCGGCCACGAATCGATCGTGAACTGGCTGCTGCCGCATCTGGCGGAAGCGAAGACTGGCTGAAGCCCGGCAAAAGCCACGCCTTTTGCCGGGCGCGTCGCAAGGGCCTCGGCCACTTTCGACAAATGAAAATCACGCGCCCTGCAACGCCTGCGCGATGCCGCTCACCGTTGCCGCCAGCGCACTCAGCAATTCCTTGTCGTTCGCACCGCCGGCACGCCAGCGCCGCAACAGGTCGACCTGCACGAGATGCATCGGGTCGATATAAGGGTTACGCAACATAATCGAGCGCTCGACCGTCGGCTCGCCGTCCAGTAAGCGCTCGACGCCGCGAACTTTCAGCACTTGCTGCCGCGTGCGCTCGAACTCGGCGCGCAGCAGCTCGCTGAAGCGGCGGTGCTTCTCATCGACCAGGCTCTCGTAGGCCGCGGCGATGCCGAGATCCGCGCGCGCCAGCGCCAGCTCGATGTCGTCGATCAGGTTGGTGAAGAAGAACCAGCCCTGGTACATCTCGCGCAGCAGCGCCTCGCCGAGCCGGTCGCCCGCCAGCGCGAGCGCACTTCCCGCGCCGTACCAGCCCGGCAGCATGTACCGGCATTGCGACCATGCATGCATCCAGGGGATCGAGCGCAACGCCTCGATGCCCGTGCGCTCGGTGCGCGTCGTCGGCCGCGAGCCGATCTGCATGCGCTCGATTGCGTCGATCGGCGCCACCTGGCGGAAGAACCCCGCGAACTCGGCGTCTTCGTACACGGTGGCGCGATAGACCCGCGTCGCTTCCTCGCCGAGCAGGTCCATCGCCGCACGCCATTGCGGATCGACGTGCTCGGGCGGAATGACACCGGCGCGCGACAACGTCAACGCGTTGAAAGCCTGCTCGAAGACGCGCAGTGCGATCGGGCGCAGGCCGTACTTCTCGTTGATGAGTTCGCCCTGCTCCGTGATGCGCAACCGCCCGCGGCGTGCGCTGTCGGGCCCGCTGCGTACCAGTACCTCGGTGCGGCCGCCGCCGCGAAAGCCGCCGTCGCCCTGGCCATGGAACAGCGTCAGGTCGATGCCCGCCTGGTCCGCGGCTGCGAACAACGCTTCCTGCGCGTTGCGCAGCAGCCAGCGTGACATGACGATGCCGCTTTCCTTGTTGCTGGCCGAGTAGCCGATCATCACGTATTGGTGATTGGCGCGGCCGATGAGGTGCTTGCGATACGCCGGCTCGTTGAACACCTGCGTCATGATCTCGCCGCAGGAGCGCAGCGCCGCGGCCGATTCGAACAGCGGCGCGACGTCGGTCGGCACGTCGCCCGAGCGACTGTCCGTCGTATCCGCCCAGCGCGACAGCAACAACACCGAAAGCATGTCGTCGACGCCGCGCGCGTCGCTGACGACATATGGCCCGATCGCATCAGTGCCGTACCGGTGCCGGCAGTGAGTCAGCGCTTCGAACACCCAGAGGCTGCGCTTGCCGGTCGGAGACAGCACACAGCCCGGCGCTTCGTCCTGCTCGAGTGCGTGCCGCAAGCGGCCGGTGCGCTCTTCGCTGCTGCGTGACGACCACTGCGGATCCCCCAGCCCCTGCGCGATGACACTGCGGTGCGCGCCGGCATTCTGGCGGATGTCGAGCGTCGCGAGGTGAAAGCCGAAAGTGCGCACGCGACGGATCAGGCGACGCACCTGGAACACACCGGCGTGCTCGCCCTTGTTGGCGCGCAGGCTGTCGGCGATCAGATTCAGATCACCGAGGAACTCGTTGGCCGAATCGTAGTGGTTGGCGCGCGCATCGTAGGTCGCGCGCAGCCGTTCCATCACTTGCCCGAGGAACACGCGATACGGCATGCGATCGTGTCGCGCTGGCGAAAGTGTCGCAGCACCGGGCAGCAGCGTGAGGTACTGCTCGATGCGCGCCTGAAGTGACGCGGAGATTCCGACGCGCGCCGCGCTCTGCGACAGCGTCTCCGCCAGGCCCTGGCACTCGAGGAAATAGCGATTGACGATGATCTGCTGGTGACGCGCGCAGGTCTCGCGGATCGTCTTCGCGTTCACGTCCGGATTGCCGTCCATGTCGCCGCCGACCCAGGTGCCGAAGCGCAGGATTTCTGGCAGATCGAGCGAGCGCGCCTCCGCGCCGTAGGCCTGCTCCAGCGCGGCCTCGATCTCCTCGTAGAAGATCGGCACGATCTGGAACAGGATCTCGCCGATGAAGAACAGCACGTGCTCGCGCTCGTCGGCGACGGTGAGCCGCTCGCGCGAGTTCTCCGCCGTCTGCCAGCCGCCGGTGATCTCGCCGCGGATGCGGTCCCAGATCTGCCGCGTCTCGGCGGCGGTGCGCGACAGGCCGAGCCGGCCGAGCAGCAGCTGCGCGATCTTCTGCTGTTTGCGCAGGATCGTGCGGCGGGTCGATTCCATCGGATGCGCGGTGAATACCGGCTCGATCCAGATCTCGATCATCAGCCGGCGGATCTCGTCGAGCCCGAGGCCCTGCGCGCGCAGCCGCGTTATCGCCTCGACGATGCCGCCGGGCTGCGTGATGCCTTCGTTGAGATACTGGCGGCGCCGCCGGATGCGGTGCGTCTTCTCCGCCATGTTGACCATTTCGAACCACAGCGAGAACGCGCGCACCAGGTCGCGCGCCTGCGCAGCGGGAACGTCACAGGTCCGGGTTGCCAGCTCGCGCGCGCCCTCGGCGCTGCCGTCGCGCCGCGCGATCGCCGCCTGCCGGTCCTGCTCCACGGCTTCGAACAACGCATCGCCGCCCTGCTCGCGAATCACTTCGCCGACCAGCATGCCGAGCATGTGCACGTCCTCGCGCAGCTCGGCGTCTTTCAGCGGAAACGAAATGTCGGAGCGAGGCATGGGCAGGTGAGCGCAGAGTGCGCGCGAGTCTAGCAGAGGGAGTGACGAAGGTGACACAGGTGACATAGGTGACCCGGGCCAGAGGGCTTCTTACCCGTGTCACTTGTGTCACCCTTGTCACCTGTGTCACTTGCCTCGGGTCCCCCCATGTCCCTCATCGCCCAAATCGCCGTGTTTCTCGGCGCCACGGTGCTCGCGATCCCGTTGTTCCGGCGGTTGCGGCTCAGCTCGATCCTCGGCTATCTCGCGGCCGGCGTGGCGATCGGGCCGTGGGGGCTGCGCATCGTCCAGGACACCGAAGGCGTCATGCACACCGCCGAGTTCGGCGTAGTGCTGCTGCTGTTCGTCATCGGGCTGGAATTGCAGCCTTCGCGGCTGCGCGCGATGCGCAAGTCGGTCTTCGGGCTCGGGCTCGCGCAGGTCCTGCTGACCACGGCAGTCTTCACCGCGATCGCCCTCGCACTCGGCCTGCGTGCCAACGCCGCGTTCATCACGGCGTTCGCCCTGTCCCTGTCGTCGACACCGCTCGTACTGCAATTGCTGGCAGAGCGCCAGCAGCTGAATACACATCACGGCCGCTCGAGCTTCGCGATCCTGCTGTTTCAGGATATTGCCGTGATGCCGATGCTGGCGATCCTGCCGCTGCTCAGCGGCGGACAACAGGACCTGTCGACGACGCTCCTGAGCGTTGGCAAGGGCCTCGCCGTGCTGGTCGCACTGGTCTTCGGCGGCCGCTATGTGCTCCGCCCGGTGCTGCGCGTCGTGGCCGAGACCAAGGTAAGCGAAGCGTTCACCGCAGTGGCGCTGTTCGTCGTCCTGGGAACCGCACTGCTGGTCGAGTCGGTCGGCATGTCGATGGCGCTCGGTGCGTTCGTCGCGGGCCTGCTGCTCGCCGACAGCGAGTATCGTCACGAGCTCGAAGCGGACATCGAGCCGTTCAAGGGCCTGCTGCTCGGACTGTTCTTCATGTCGGTCGGGATGGCTGCGAACGTCGGGCTGTTGCTGGCGCAACCGGGACAGGTCGCGTTGCTCGTGACTGGCCTGCTGGCGGTGAAATTCGCGCTGCTATGGGGATTGGGGCGACTGGCCGGGCATTCGTCCGAGAGCGCCCGCGGCCTGGCGTTCGCGTTGCCGCAGGCGGGCGAGTTCGGTTTCGTGCTGTTCTCGCTGGCGGTGAGCAAGCGCGTGATGGATCCGTCGCTCGCCGAGCTGCTGGTCATCGTCGTCACGATCTCGATGATCGTGAGTCCGCTGCTGATGTCGCTGCACACGAACGTCATCGAGCCGCGGCTGGTCAAGGCGCAGACGCGCGAGTTCGACCGCGTCGAAACCCAGGACAGCCGCGTGATCATCGCCGGCTTCGGCCGCTTCGGGCAGATCGTCGGCCGCGTCCTGCGCATGCGCAGGATCCAGTTCACCGCGCTGGAAGCGAGCGTGGCGCAAGTCGACTTCGTGCGCCGTTTCGGCAGCAAGGTGTACTACGGCGACGCCTCGCGGCTCGAAGTGCTGCAGGCGGCCGGCGCGGCGCGCGCCGAGGTGTTCGTGCTCGCAGTGGAGGACATCGAGGCATCGGTCCGCAGCGCCGAGCTGGTGCGGCGGCATTTTCCGAATCTCAAAATCATGGCACGCGCGCGCAATCGCCAGCACGCGCTGCGGCTCATGGATCTCGGCGTGAAGTACTTCATTCGCGAAACGTACCTGTCGAGCCTCGACCTGGCGCAGCACACGCTGGAAGCGCTGGGCCTCAGCCGCGCCGATGCCGCCGAGAGCATTCGCCGCTTCGACGCGCACGACAAGAAGCAGTTGCAGGCGCAGCTCGAGTTCCGCGACGACGAACAAAAGCTGATCCAGTCCGCGCAGCAGGCAGCGCGCGAGCTGGAGCAGTTGTTCGAGGCTGATACCGAGCCGACGCAGGAAGCGCAGCGGCGGGTCGAGGCTAGCTGATCGCCTGGATCGTGCGCGTGTACGCGCAGAGCACGAGGCCTTCGATGGCCTTCTCCGCGCGCGGCGCGAGCAGCAGGCGCAGCATGACTTCGTCGGAGGAGCGCGCCGGATCGTCGATCAGGATCTGCTCGATGAAGCGGGTCACGCGATGCTGCACTTCGTTGATGAAGCGCAGCTTGTGCGGATCGATCGGCTGTTCGCCGCCCGAGCCGTAGAAGTTACGGGCCTCGAGCGTCAGCTCGTACATGAAGCGCGCCAGCAGCCGCGACTTCTCGAGCGACGGCATCTCTTCGAAGTGCCGGATTTCCGAATCGAGGTTCATTGCCGCGGATCATCAGCGCAGCGCAGCCTGATAGCAAGGCCCGAGCGGCGGGCGGTCCGCCGGCGCAGATGAAAGGCATAATGTGACGAGGGTCACGCTGGGAAGAAATCGATCGGCTTCGTGACCGTGATCGTGCCGACATCCTTGGCTTCGAACTGGAACAGCTTGATGCGCGCCACCAGCTTGCGCTCCAGCTCCGGATCGTTGAGCTCGCTCGACACCACTTCGCAGCGCGTGACCGAGCCGTCCGCGGCGATCGTCAGCTCCAGCACCAGCTTGCCCTGGAGATCGGGCTTGTCGCGCAGCGCGCGGGTGTAGAGAGCGTAGATGGCACCCTTGTTGCGATCGAAGATCAGCGCGATTTCCTCTTCGCTGCGCGATGCCTTGCCGCTGCCGGCGCCCCGCTCCACCTTGTTGGTGCCCTGTGCGGCGAGTGTCGCCGAGGAGACCTGCGTCGTCGTGTGCCCGGTCAGCGAGCCGGCACCGCCGCCATAGCCGCGGCTCAGGCTGGCTGTGTTGATGCCGCCGCTGCTCGTGCCAACCTTCGAGGTGATCAGCGAGCGCTCCGAGCGCGTCTCCTCGCCGACCTTGCCCGTCAGGTTCTTCGTCATCGCGGCCTTCTCGAGAATCGAGTTGTCGCGCAGATCCGCGAGCTGGTCCTGCAGTTTCAGCAAGCCCGCGTTCTGCGCGCGCTCGCGCGCGTCGGGCTTCGGCGGCGGCGGCTTCGGCTGCTCGACCTTCTTCTCCGGCTCCGGCTTCTTCTCCTCGATCTTCGGCGGCGGCGGCGGTGGTGGTGCGACCTTCTTCTCGAGCACCAGCTTGACGATGCGGTCCGGGATCGCCGGCGCCTTCGCCACATCACGCTGACTCACCGGCAGCAGCGGGATCAGGATGGCGAAGATCGCAAAGATGATGAAGGCGTTCCGCACCACTTTGCGGAAGCGCCGCTCCACTTCCTCGGTCGGCGACCAAGGCAGGTCGTACAGGCGATAAAAAGGAGCGAGTGTCATGGCACGCTCAGTTGATCAGCGACGCGGTGCGTTGGGTGGTCGGGGCGGCGCCGCCGGCCTCGCGCTCGATGACGGCGAGCGACACCTTGCCGTACTCGGCATCGGTGGCGGTCGCCATGACCTTGCGCAGCACTTTGTACGGCGTGTTGCGGTCGCCGAGGATCGTCACCTCGCGGTCCTTGATATCGTCCTTCGCCGCGCCCGCCAGCACTTTGTCAGCCTGGCTCTGCAGCGCCGCCTTCAGCGGCGCGATCACCGCGTCCGGCGAAGCCTCGATCTGCGCCAGCGTCCCGACCGAGCGGCCGTCGACCAGCAACTCTTCCTTGGTGATCATCACCACGACCGTCGGCCGCGGCTTCTTGTCGGAGATCGACTCCGGGATCGAGATGTTCTTGGTGTTCGGCAGCACGTCGACGTCCGAGGTGTGCACGAGCAGGAACACCACCAGGATCGTCAGCATGTCGATGAACGGCACCAGCGTCATGTGGTTGCCGCCCTCGACCTTCTTGCCGCGCTTGCGGTGGCGTTTGATGCGATAAGGCGTCATGTCGGCGCGTCTCCCACCGAGACATCCGGGAACAGCTCCGCCACATCCCACTTCGAGCCGGGGACGGGGAACACGCGCACGGTGTCCATCACCTTGACGAGCGTGTCGTACGCGATCTCCTGCTCCAGCAGGATGGTCGCGTCCGTCTTGTCGTTGTACTTGGACTTCACCAGCGTCAGGTATTCCTGCAGACCCTTGAGATCGTACGTGCCCTGCTGCGACGGCAGGCTCTTGAGCAGCCCCGTGCCGCGATCCGCAACCTCGATCCGGTCGGCGCGAACGATCACCTCGAGATTCAGACCTTCCGGCAGATCGGGCACGGCACTGTCCGCCCCCGGCAGGTTGAGCTCGAGAATGTTCGTCTTGGTGAAGACCGCGGTGAAGATCAGGAAGAACACCAGGATGATCATCATGTCGATCATCGGCACGACGTTGATCTCATGGCGCCCGCGGTAGCGCGCATGATTGCGCGACACCCGCCGCGCGACCTTGGACTGAGCCATTGCCTGGACCTCCGGCAGCGCTGCTTAGGCTACGCCGTGCGCCGTGCGGCCGCGGGGCGCCGGGTGCTCGTCGCCCGCGTCCACTTCCTGGCGGCGCTCGACGACCGAGTTGAGGAACTTGACCGCGGCGATCTCCAGGCTGTCGATCAGCTTGGTGGTCTTCGCTTCCAGGAACATGTGCGCCAGCAGCAGCGTGATCGCGCACAGCAGGCCCGAGGCCGTGTTGTTCATGGCGACCGAGATGCTGGCGGCGAGCAGGCTGGCCTTCTCCGCCGGGTTCGCCTGCGCGATCGAGGCGAACGCCGAGATGAGGCCGATGACCGTGCCGAGCAGACCGGTGAGCATGCCGATGTTGGCGAGCGCCGAGAGGTAATGCGTGCGCTTTTCCATGCGCGGAATGATCTCGAGCAGGCTCTCGTCCATTGCCTTCTCGACGTCGTCACGCCGGCGCGCGCTGGCGAGCCGCGCGATGCCGTAGTTCAGCACCGTCGCGATCGCGGCCTTCGACTTCGAGGTGATGGCGACCACCTGCTTGAAGTTGCCGGCGTTGATCAGCGGCACCACCTGGCCCCACAGGCGCCGGTTGCTGGTGGTCTCGACGCTCAGGTAGATGAAGCGCTCGATCGCGATGGCCACGCCGACGACGAAGATCGCCGCCAGCGGATAGAGGAAGAAGCCTCCGTCGCGAAAGAAGTTGACGACAAAATGATAGAACTCCATCGACGTAGTCTCCTCTGCAGTGCCGTGCCGGATGCGCGCGCTGGCGCACGTCGGTGTCAGTGAAATCCGATGTTTCAGAGTGTCATTAGGTAAAACTTTCGGTGCTGCGACCTACTTCTCATCGCCGCGAGCTGGCGCGCCGGGGTCGCCGCCGGGCGACGCCGGCGCTGCAGGCGAAGCAGGCGAAGCATTACCGCCTGATGAGACGACTCCGTAGTACGTCACTTCGCGACGAAAAACGTCACGGTCGACGGGCGTCAGAACTTCGTCGAGCAGCGTGTTGAACGGCTGCGCCGGCAGATCGCCGAGATCCGCTTTCTTCCACGGGACGATGTACAGGACCTTCGGCAGCTCGCGGTTGCCGGTCACGATCGTCGTGTCGAGATCGAGGCGATCGTTCTGCGCGCGTCGCCCCGATGCAGCAGGCTTGCTGTCAGTCGCTGCGGGCTGCGGCGGGGACGTGTCGACGGCCGGCGAGGCATCGGTATGCGCTGGCTTCGGGGCGGGCGCCGCTGCAGCCGGCTCCTTCGCTGCGGGCTCGGCAGCAAACGCCGTCGCTGCAATCAGCAGCAAAGCCGGCAATGCAATCCGGATCGGAGTGAACATCATTGCGCCCTCGCTGCGCGCGGCTCGCTGCCCAGCCGCTTCTTGAGCTCGGTGACCCAGCCGTTGACCTTTTCGTCCGGCGTGCCGGCGAGCGCGAGATAGCGCTCGTAGGCTTCGAGCGCGCGCTCCGGCTGCTGCAGATACAGGTCGCACAGCACGCCGAGGTTCAGATAGGCGATCGCGTAATCAGGATCGATCTCGACTGCGCGCAGATACGCAACGTCCGCTTCCTTGAAGCGGCCGAGCTTGCGATAGAGGATGCCGAGCTGATTGAACGCCGGCGCGTTGCTGCCGTTGCGATCGACGGCGGCGCGCAGCGACGTCTCCGCGTCTGCGAAACGACCGCCCTTCACCTGCAGGATCGCGAGATTGAGCAGCGGCCCGGAATAGGTCGGATACGCATCCGCGAGCGCACGGAATTCACGCTCGGCGCTCGCAGCCTCGCCGCCGCTCATGAGTGCGACGGCCTGGTCGAATTTCTGCACGGCTTCCGGCGGCACGGGCGGTTCCACCGGCGCGGCTGGCGCATTCGGATCGGCCGCCGCTTCCTGTTTGGCAGGCGCTTCGGGCGCCGGCGGTGCGGAGCCGCACGCCGCGAGCAGCAAGAGAGCGGCAGCGGCCGCCAGAGTCGGGCTGAAGCCCGACCTACGGGACGCTGTAGGTCGGGCTTCAGCCCGACATCCTCCTGTCCTAGCGTAACGTCGGCACATATTCTTCACTCTTCTCGGCCTTGGCATAGCGCGCCGGCTTGAGCTTCGCGAGCACGTCGAAGCTGTGCTGCACCCACTCGTCGTACACGCCGTCGCCGGTGCGCCGCGCGTTCATCTCGTGCAGCTCGATCGCCTTCTCCTCGAACGGGAAGGCCTGCTCCTCGAGCAGCACGTCGTATTGCTCCTTGGCGTCCGCGTCGAGACCCTTGGGGCGTTCTGACGCCATCAGGTCGGCGCCGAGCTGGCGATACAGCTCGCCCATGCCGTAAGTCGCCGCAGTCGTCACTTCCGCGACGCCGTAGTCGAGCGCCTTGCCGTAGGCTGTCAGCACTTTCTCCATCTGCGTGCGCTTCGACTTGAGCGACTTGTCGAGCGGCGCGACCAGCTTGATCGCATTGAACATCGCGACCTGCGGCTCGACGCCCTCGAGCGTCGCCCTTGCAGCGAGATACTTGCTGCGCTCGGTCCGCGCGGCGCCGGCCATTGCATCGGCGCGAATGATGTCCTCGTTCCACTGCGCCCGCGCCTGGTAGTCGTTCTGGGCCTTCGCCATGTCTGCGAGCTTCTGACGCGCTTCCATCGCCGGGTTGAGCGGTGTCGGATACTGCTGCACGTAGCTCGCATAGAGACGTGCGGAATTGCTCGGCGACGCCGATTTCTCGTACAGCTCCGCGGCCTGCCACAGCGCCGCGCGCCGCACTTCCGGCGTCTCTTCGGTTCGCGCCGCGATGCGCTCGAACTCCCCGGCAGCCTGCGTCGAGCGGCCGGTTTCCAGATAAGCGACAGCGAGGTTGCGCGTCACCTCGGGCATCAGCTCGTGGTTCGGATAAGTGCGTCGGAATCCCTCGAGCACCTGCGCGGCGCGATCCCACTGCTTGTTGTTCACGAGGATGCTGGCTGCATCGAACTCCGCGTTGGCGCGTACCTTCGCGTTCGGCGCGAGCGCGCCGACGCGCAGGAAGTCGTCGACGGCGCCGACAGCGTCGCCCGCGGTCTTCTTCGCTTCCGCCTGCTTGTAGATCGACGCCGCGATGCGCTCCTCGATCGCCGGGCGGTCCGGATCGTTCGCGGCGAGATAGGAGTTCGCTCGTACGTAGGCCGCTTCGGCTTCGACGTAGCGCGCGCGGTCGAACAGCGAATGCGCCATCAGCGTCGCCGCGGTGCGCTGGTAGCTGCGATCGACCGCAGGGTTGCGCTCCAGGATCTGCTTCGACACTTCGATGACGCGGTCGAACTCGTTCAGCGCGAACAGCTCTTCGTCGGACTTGGTCAGCACGCGGGCCGACTCGGGATGCGCCGGGAAGCTGGTCGCGAACATCAGCGAGCTCTCGATGTACTGGCGATGCCACAACGTCTTCGACTCGCCGCTGAGCGACGGCTCGTGCTTCTGATAGGCGATCAGCGCGGCATAGCCGGCTTCAGCCGACCTGGCGTGAAGCGGGTAGTCGTACGCCGTGCGCTCGTACTCGCGCGCCGCGTCGGCGAACCGTCCCGACTCGAACAACACTTCGCCGAGCAGGTAGCGCGTGGCGGGCGCTCCCGGATCCTGCGGGAACGAATCGAGCATCGCGCGATACCAGCGAGCCGCGGCAGTGTAGTCCTCGACGCTCTTGCTCTTCTGCGCCTTCGCGTGGAAATACTCGGCGAGGTCCTTCTGCGTGGTCTGGAGCTGCGCCGCGACTTCCGGCGCGTCGGCGATCGTGCGCGATTGCCAGAACGGCGAGCCGAACGCGTAGCGCTCGACGAATGCCTGCTTGCCTTCCAGCACCAGCGACGCGAAGCCGCCCTTCTGATACGCGTCGATGGTGCGCATCTGCAACGACGGCGCGTAGCGGTCGTCCGGACGACGTTTGGCGAACGCCTCGAATGCCAGCGCCGCGTCCTGGAAGCGTTCCTTGCTGATGTAGAGATTGCCCAGGCCCTCGTACAGCAGGTGCGCGTACACGGGGTCGCTGCCGCGCTGCTTGAGCAGCGCATCCAGCGTTTCGGGGCCGTCGAGATCGGCGAAGGTGATGCCCATGACGCGCAGCGTATCCTCGCTGAGCTCCTTCTCGGGGCGCGTCAGCGATTCACGATCGCGCAGCTTGCCGTCGCGCACCAGCACGCGATCCAGCACCTTGAGGAACGAGGCGACGCTCTCTTCGCCGCGGCTCTGCTTGAACAGCGACCAGCCGTGCTTGTACAGGCCCTGATCGTAGAAGCCGCTGTCCGGGCCGGCGGTGACGACTGCGTTGTAGGCAAGCTCGGCGTCGCGATAGCGGCCGAGGCTGAACAGGATCTCGCCGCGACGGAACTGCGCCTCCGTGTACCACTGGCTCTGCGGATATTTCCTGACCAGCAGGTCGAGTACCGCGAGCGCTTGCTCCGGCTTGCCCTGTGCTTCGTGCGCGCGCGACAGCTGATACATGACAGCGTCGTTGCGCGGATAGTCCGGATGCGTCTTCAACAGGCCTTCGTAGAGCAGGATCGCCTCTTTCAGCTCCAGGCCCTCGACGCCGGAGTCGACCCCCGCGGCGCGGGCGGCTTCGTCGACTTCGACCTGCAGGTCGCCGAGGCGGCGCATCGCTTCGGTGCGCATCTTCTCGTTCTTCGACTGCAGCTCCAGGAAGTGCCGGTACTGCTCGATCGCCTGCTGCGGCTTGACGTCGCTCGGCGGATCGGGCGAGACCTGCACTGCGCGGCTCTCGAGATCCTTGATCGTACGCGCGGGCTTTGCCGCCGGCTTCTTGTCGGCAGCCGACGCCGCGCCGACACCGAATGTGCCGACGCACGCGAGCGCGGCAATCAGAACGTGGCGAGGCAGCGCATTGCGGGCACTCATTGCGCGCCCCCTTTGCTGGCGCCGGTGCCGCTCGACGCGCGATCGTAAATCGACGCGAGCGCATAGCGCGCCTGCAACGAGTACGCCGCCAGACGCTCCTTCTGCGATTCGAGCTCCTTCACCGCGATCGCGGCCAGATACTGGTTCTGGGACTGCGCGACAGCGGCGAGCTTGGTGCTCAGCGCGGTAATGCGCGGCTGCAGATTCGCCACGCGACCCGCGAAGTCCTCGGTCCGGGCGGGGTAGTCTTCGCGCGCACGCTCGATCAGCACCGAGCGGCGCCGCGCCTCCTTGTAAGCGACGTCGAGCTCACGCAACTCCTTGCGCGAGCGCCACAGCCGCGCCTTGTAGCTCGAGTTGAAATCCCACAGCAGGCGGCCGCGCAGCAGCCGCGTCTTCTCGCGCATCTCCTGCACCAGCGGGTCGCTCTGATCGGCACTCGCCAGCACTTTCTCGATGCGCTCGATCTTCTCCCATTGCTCGCGCTCCCGCGCCGTCGCGAGCCCGGCGATGTCCTCGTCGCGCTCGATCGCCTGCAGCCGCGACTCGAGCTCGTTCTTGTGGTTCTCCAGCGCATCCAGGTCGACGCTGTCGAGCGTCTGCTGCAACACCGGGATGCGCTCCTGGTACGCGCGGCGGCGCGTATCGACCATGTCTTCGAACGCCGTGACGCTCAGCGACCAGGTCGCGAGATTGCGCTGCATGAGCAGCAGATCGCGATAGTTCTTCAGGCCTTCCTGGAACTCGTGCGTCGCCAGCAGGTGATACAGATAGCGCGTCTCGGGCGCGTCCGGGAGCGAGGCGAGCTGCCAGTACCAGCCGACCTTGTCGGCCTTGTCGTTCGCGACGATCGCGTCGAGCAGGTGTCCGCTGCGGATCGCCGCAATCGACTGATCGATGCGCTGCGACTCCTGATCGAACGCCGTGACGGCGAACATGTACTGATCCGCGGCCTGCTTGGTCGCATCGAGCTGCGCGTAGGCGTACGGAACGGCCAGGTACGACTCCTGCACCGCTGCATCGAGCAGGTTGCGACCGCGCAGCTCGAGCCAGGGCGCAAGTGCCTTCGTGTACTGCTTCTCGGCCGAGTCGGCCCAGCCGGCGCCGAGCAGCGCCTTGTTGGATTGCGGTCCTTCGAGCCGGACACGCTGCAGCACTGTCTTCGCCTCGGCGGCGCGGCCGGCCTTGAGCCAGGCGTAGCCGAGAGCGAGGTTGGCCTTGTCGCGCAATGCGGCGAGCTCATCGGTCGGCGCGTCGATCTGACCGACGGCATCGAGCAACTTGGCGGCGTCATCCAGTCGATCCTTGCGCACCAGCGCCACGCCTATGTTGAAGCGTGCGTACGCGGACCACGCGTCGCTGCCGTCGCCGACCGGCTGCCAGCGCTCGAGCGCGCGAATCGCGTCGTCGTAACGATCCATGTACATGTACACCTGCGCTTCCAGCAGGTGGCGCTCGGGCTCGAGATCTCCCGGCAGCGCGCCCTTGATCGAGGCCAGCGCGTCCGCGGCCTGCTGCAGGTACTCGCGCTGGTACCAGACCTTGGCGAGATAGAACCAGGCGCGGTTGCGGACATCGAGCGGCACGTTGTCGTTGAGCAGCGCGCCGAAGATGCGGCCCGCTTCCTCATGTTCGCCGAGCGACAGATACAGGCCGCCCTTGAGCAGCTCCGCTTCGACCGTGTGATGCGTGAGGCGATTGAAGTCCTGCGACGCGCCGAGCCGCGTCAGCGCCTGCATGTAGTCGCCCTGGTAGAAATAGAAGAGGACGTCGCCCCAGTGCAGATCCTGCACGACCTGCGGCGTGCCGATCAGCGGCTTTTCCTCTTTGGGTTTGCTGGCGGCGACAACGGGCCCGCTCGCCAGCGCCAGCGCGCCGGCGACAGCAGCGAGCAGCAATCCGCCCCGCCCTGCCTTGCGCAGCAAGTGGCTGCTCCGCCCTACCATCTCACTCCCATTCCTTGACGACGAATTCCGGCTGCGCCTTCACCGCGCGGTCGCTGATCTTCAGCTCGACATATTTCGCGCCGACGCCCTTGGTCAGCTTGATGGTCGCGCCGCGCCGGTAGTCGCGCACATGCGGTCCCTGGCCCGTGAACAGCGCGAGCAACTCGTGGTCGCCGGCCTTGAGATTGCCGATGTAGACGCGGTGCACGCCGCCCTTGAGCAGGGCCTGCGCCTCGCGCTCGGTATAGAGGTAGTTGGCGACCTCCTTGTTGTCGAGCTTCAGCGTCAGCGAATCCAGCGCGAAGAACTCGCCGACGTCCATGGAGACGAACACCGCCACCTGGGTGTTGGCCGGGAACAGCAGATCTTCCTCGAGGACGAACAGCTCGCGGTTGAGGTCCAGCACTTCCTTTTTGAGCGCCTGCACTTCCTGGTCGAGGCTCTTGAAGTCCTCCGTCGGCGCAGCCGCTGCCGCGGGCGCGCTCGCCGCCGGCGGAGCGTCCTGGGCCGGAACGGAAGCGCTCGCGCACAGCGCGAGCAGCAGCAGGGTCAGCGATCGAAACATGGCGTCGGATTTCCTCTATTCGTTCAGCAGCTCGCGCAGCTTCTCGGTGTAACGCTTCTCGTAGCCCGGCTTGTAGCCCTCGGACACATAGCGCACGACACCGGCGCGATCCACCAGCACGGTGACCGGCATGGCGCTGACGTCGTAGGCACGGCTCACTTCCTTGCGCGCGTCGAACAGCACCGGATACGAAACCTTGAGCGTCTGCGCCATCTCGATCGCGGGCGCGGCGGACTCGTCGATGTTCACGCTCAGCAGGATCAAGCCCGCGCGCTGGTACTTGCCGTACAGCTCGTCGAGCAGCGGCATCTCCTGGCGGCACGGTCCGCACCAGGTGGCCCAGAAGTTGATGACGACGACTTCACCGAGATGCTCGGACAGCCGCATCGACGGGCCCTTCAGCGAGCGCAGCGCGAAGTCGGGCGCGGGTTGGCCGACGATGTCGGCGACAGCGGGAAAGGACGGCAACGAGCCGAGGCCCGCCAGCAGCGCAACGAGAAATCGCGCGCACAAACCGGCGCGCGAGGGCGGACAAGCTTGTCTGAGCTGTTGCATCACTCGTGTTCGTCGACCGCGGACATGGACCTGCGCGGTCGACAGACGCGAGAGAGCCGCGCTGGCAACCCCGCTGTCCTAGGAAAACGCTTCCCGTAGACCGGTGGCTTTGCGTCCTCACCTTTCAGTGAGTTTGCCCGTAGAAAACAGCGGTTAGCGTGCTATACGCCCCGCAAATATGTCAACGAACGAAGTGTGATACGCACCGAGCGAACCTCGGCGCGCTTGTGATTCACCGCACAGTTCGCAGCTCTGTCGGTGGGCGCCGACAATCGCGCCGGCCCACCGACATCACTGGCTGTTCAGATCGGAAGTCTGGGCGCCGTGTAGTTGGACGACGCCGCAGTTGCCTGCCAGTTGGCGAGCATCTCCGGAGTCACTTCCGCCGCTGCAACGCTGAGCGGATCCTGTGCGACGGCGCCGTTCGCGATGTTATTGGAAGCACTGCCGACTGCTGTCGAGCCGAGCACGCAGACCAGCGCGGTGCCAAGAGCGATTCGCAGGTTCATGATGGATTCCCCCGTGAGATTGTTTAGGCCAACTGCATGAGCGGGCGTTTGCCGCCGCCGTTGTCATCGGCGAGCTGGATCAGGGGCCGCTTGCCGCCGCCGTTGTCGTCGGCGAGCTGGATCAGGGGCCGCTTGCCGCCGCCGTTGTCATCGGCGAGCTGGATCAGGGGCCGCTTGCCGCCGCCGTTGTCATCAGCGAGCTGGATCAGAGGTCGTTTGCCGCCACCGTTGTCATCAGCAAGCTGGATCAGAGGCCGCTTGCCGCCGCCGTTGTCGTCGGCGAACTGCGCCGAAGACTTGTCGCTGCCACCAACAATCACCACTGCCACTAGAGCCGCACCCAGGAAACCGTTGACGTTACGCATGAGAAAACTCCCCTCCCGGAGGAATTGGTTAAATTGCCGGCCCGTTTTGCGAACCGGTTCACAGGCTTAAGCGATATGGTCATGTGATTTCCGTCACAGTCGCGCCTGCTACAGGACAGAATCCCTGACAATCAGGACATTTCTCAGTTGTAAAAACGGGATAGCCCCGACTGGGGAGCGTTTTGGGCGCGGCCTTCGGGGATAGTCGTAGTTGGATTGAGGCCCGAATCCCGCGCGACTGGGATGCCATCGGTGGCAAAATGCCCCCAGCCGGCCAGTAGACTCACAAGCCAAGAACGGCCCCGATTGGAGACCATTCCACTGAGCAACACGATCGCAGCGGCCATACCACTCCCGGATCGCCAGGCAGTGACGAGGCTGTTGTCTGCGTGGCAATCAGGAGATACCCATGCCCTGGAGCGGTTGACGCCTCTCATATATGAGGAGTTGCGTAACCGCGCGCGCCGCTACATGAAACGCGAGCGCCCCGGCCACACGCTGCAAGCGACGGCCGTGGTGCACGAAGCCTTCGTCAAGCTGGTCGAGATGAATGTGTCCTGGCAGGACCGGGGTCACTTTTTTGCGGTCGCCGCACGCCAGATGCGGCGCATCCTGGTCGATCACGCCAAGACCCGATTCCGCGAGAAGCGTGGCGGCACCACGACCGGCTCGCTGGAAGAGCTCGACGCCCTCGACCTCGGTCCGGCCACAGCCGGCGAGATCGACGTGCTCGAAATCGACGAAGCGCTGGACCGTCTCGCCGACAAGAATCCGCGCCTCGCCGAGATGGTAGAGCTGCACTACTTCGGCGGTCTCACTTACCAGGAGCTGTCCGAAACGCTCAAGGTCTCGGAAGCCACGGTGGATCGCGAGATCCGCCTGGCCAAGGCATGGATGCTGAAAGAAATCCGTCCGCTACGGAGCCGCGAACCCGAAGCATCATGAGTGCAGACCCCACAGGGAAGAGTGCCAACGAGCGCTGGGAGCGACTTCAGGAGTTGTTCTCCCGCGCCGTCGAGCTGCGCGGTGCCGAGCGCAAAGCCTTGGTCGAGAAAGAAACTGCCGGCGACAGCGAGCTGCGCACCGAGTTGCTGGAGCTGCTCGCCTGCGACAATGACGGCGCGCGCACTGGACCGCTGACGCTCGCGCTCGGCGCAGCTCTCGACACCACGACGCGCGATCGGCGCAAAGCCCTCGTCGGCCGCGTAGTCGGCAACTACAAGCTCGTGTCAGTGCTCGGCCATGGCGGCACCGGCACCGTCTATCTCGGCGAGCGCGCCGATCGCCAGTACTCGGCGCAAGTCGCGGTCAAGATCGTCGACAACGGCACGATGCAGGGCGAGCTCGGCCTGCGCTTCCGCGCCGAGCGCCAGATTCTGGCCAGCCTCAATCACCCGAACATCGCGCGCCTGCTCGACGCAGGCGAGACCGAGGACGGCAACCCCTACCTCGTCATGGAGTACGTGCATGGCGAGCCGCTCGATCGCTACAGCGATCGGCAGCAGCTCGGTCTGCGCGAGCGGCTGCAGCTGTTCGTCGACATCTGCAGCGCCGTTCAGTACGCGCACCAGAACCTGGTCGTGCACCGCGACCTGAAGCCGGCCAACATCCTGGTCACGGCGGAAGGCACGCCGAAGCTGCTCGACTTCGGCATCGCGAAGCTCCTCGACGCGGGCGATTCGGCCGCGGCGATGGCGCTCACGCGCATGAACGATCGCCTGCTCACACCGGAATACGCCAGCCCGGAGCAAATTCTCGGCCGGCCCGTCACCACCGGGAGCGACGTCTACGCCCTCGGCGTCGTTCTGTACGAGCTGCTCACCGGGCTGCGCCCGTACGTCGTGCCCGCCTCGGCCAGCCAGCTCGAGCTCGAGCGCTCGATCTGCATCACCGATCCGCTGCGACCGAGTGCAGCGGTCAAGCGCGCGAGAGAGAGCGGCCCGCTCGAGGGGCAGTCGGAAGTTCTCGCAGTCGCGGCTGCGCGGCGGCTCGCTCCGGACAAACTGCAGAAGCGGCTCGCCGGCGACATCGATGCGATCGTCATGCGCGCGCTGCGCAAAGAACCGCAGCACCGCTACAACTCGATAGAGCAGTTGACGGCGGACGTGCGCCGCTACCTCTCGCGCGAGCCAGTGTCGGCACGCCAGGGCAACTGGCTCTACTACTCGCAGCGCTTCGTGCGCCGCCATGCATTCGGCGTTTCTGCGGGCGCTGCGTTCATCGTATTCATCATCGCTTTCGCGATCATGATGTCGGTGCAGAGACAGACGATTGCCGAGCAGCGCGACCGTGCCGAACTCGAAGGCGAGCATGCCGAGGGCGTGTCGAATCTCATGCTCGACGTTTTCGAGGTCGCCGACCCGGGCTGGAACGGTGGCAAGGAGACCACTGCCAAGGAGCTGCTCGACCAGACCGCCCGACAGCTCCAAGGCGACCTGGATCAGCAACCCGAAGCGCGTGCTCGCATGCTGGAAGCGATCGGACGCGCCTATCACCGCATGGGAAATCCCGGGCGCGCCATCGCCTACCTGGAGGACTCGCTGCGCACGCGCATGAAGACCGAGAATCCCTCGCCGTCGGCGATAGGCTCCACGCTCACCGAACTGGCGGCTGCCTTGCGCAAGGCCGGACGCTTCGACGAATCCGACCGCAGGCTGCAGGAGGCAATGGAACTCTCACGGAGCGCCCGCGCGGACCACTCCATGGCGTACGCGCGACTGTTGATCAACATCGGCCGGGTCGAGCTCGATAAAGGCCGCCCCCAGCAGGCCGAAGAGCACCTGAACTCCGCTTTGCAACTGGTGAAGGAGTTGCGTGGGCCGGGCGATACCGAAGTTGCCTCCATTCTCAGCGACATCGCCGTCGCACAATCGTGGGGCGATAACCTCGCTGCGGCCGAGCGGACGGCGCAGGAGGCCGTCGCGATCTACGAAAAATCCACGACCCTGCTGCACCCCGATCGCATCACGGCGGACATCCGGCTGGCCGACGTTTATGTACAGCGCGGCCGGATTACGGAAGCAAGCGCGCTGTACGAGCGAGCGCTCTCGGCGCAGAAGCTGCTCTACGGCGATTCCCCCGGCCGCTATGCTGACACGCTCGATTCGCTTGCCCGGGTTCGATTGGCCCAGGACCGGGCGGCTGAGGCCGAGACGCTCACTCGCGAGGCGCTGGCGGCATACATGGCGTCGCGCGGGCCAGAGCACTCTGGCACCGCGTACCTGCAGTCTTCTCTGGCGCAGATCCTGACCAGGCAACGCAAGTACGCTGAAGCCGAAGATCTGCTGCGCAAAGCCATCGATGTGTTCACGAAGACCTTGCAGCCCGACCATCAATACCTGGCCTCGAGCGAATACCTGCTCGGCGAGGTCCTGTTGGCAACGAACCGACTCAAGGACGCAGAGACCGTGTTGCTGACCTCGCGCAATCGCTGGGAAAAGAGCGGCGCCCCGGAGTGGCGGGCAGCACGTTCGGCCAGCGCCCTGGGCGAGACGCTGTACCGCGAAGGACGGATCGCCGAAGCCGAAAAATATCTGCTCGAAGGCTATCACGGCCTCAACGACAGCACCGGCGCCGACCGGGAGTCCAAGGCGAAGGCGCGGGAGCGGATCGCGCGCTTCTACACCGATCGCGGGCAGCGCCAGAAGCTGGATGAAATCAGCTTCGCCACAGCTCGCTGACCTATTCCGCGATACACTCCCGGCACAGCAATCACTCGGGACAAGGGTGAAGCAGCGGATGGATTCCAATCCATGACGCATTCCAACAGCGACGAGGTGTTGTTCGCAGCGGCGCTGATCATGCCGTCGGCGGAGCGCGGGCGCTTTCTGGCACGCTCCTGCGGCGAGTCTGGCCTACGTCGTCGCCAAGTTCGCGCGCCGCAATCGCGCGATGGTTGCCGTGCAGGAAAGCCAGCGAGCGGAAAAAGTCGCCGAGTTCATGCTCGAGACGTTCGCGAAGGCCGAGCCCTTCGGCTACGGCGAGACCGGGCAGCCGTATATCAGATCCTCCGACTACTACCGGGGCGAGGTCAGGCTCGGAACCCACCGGCCGAAGGGGGCCGAGGCATTCTTCCGCGCGGCAATCGACATCACGCGGCGCGCGGCCGAGCCGCAGTGGCGCACCGCGCGTTCGACCAGCGGGCTGGGAGAGGCCCTGTATCGGCAGGGACGTGCCGACGAGGCGAAACGCTACCTCGTCGACAGCTATCGCATCCTCGCGACCGATCCGAATTCCGACGCGGCTCCGCTGGTCGCAGCACGCGAGCGGGTCGAGCGCTTCTACGCGGACCGTACTCAGCCTGACCGGCGAGTTGCGAATCCCTGAACTGCGTAGTTCCGAAATGGATTTCACCTGGCATCAGGAAGACGCCGCATGAGCAAGCCCACTGACCCGAGCCCCGAGGTCGCCGCCCTGTTGCCGTCGGTCTACCAGGAGCTGCGGCGCATCGCGACCGCGAACATGGCGCGCATGCCTGCCGGCACGACCTTGCAGCCGACTGCCCTGGTTCACGAAGCGTGGCTGCGGCTCGGCGGCGGCGAGAAGGCAAGCTGGCAAACTCGCGCGCACTTTCTCGCGGCCGCCGCGGAAGCGATGCGGCACATTCTCATCGACCGCGCCCGACAGCGCAGCACCGTACGCCACGGCGGCGGCCAGCAGCGCGTGGACGTCGAGCACATCGACATTCCGGTCGACACCGAGGACGACGAGCGCCTGCTCGCGATCAGCGCAGCCATCGACAAGCTGACGCTCGAGCACCCGCAGATCGCGGAGCTCGTGAAGCTGCGGTGCTTCGTCGGACTGGAGGTCTCCGAAGCCGCCCGCGCGCTGAGCATCCCGAGGGCCACTGCCTATCGACGCTGGGAGTTCGCGCGTACCTGGCTCTACCAGGAGCTACGCAATCGGTGAGACGCACGGCGGGTCAATCTCGTATTCAGGGATGAGTCTCAACGGATTCGACTCCAGGTGCGATGGCAGCTGTGTTGCGGTTCTCCAGCGTAGAAGTAGACGTTCTGGCACGGGAGGTGTCCCGCCGACTGTGCGCCCAGAGCGATGCGACCCTGGTGAGCGATCCGCACGGCCATGTCCTGCGCATCGCGACCGAGGTCGAGGCCGAATGGGAGGGGCGCGCACGGCGGCCTTGGACCGGTGGAAGCAGCGATGCAATCCCCGCTCCTTCTGCGTCGAGCTTCGACGCGGTCCGGGCCGCCGTGCTCGCGCTTCGCCAGCACCAGCGCCAGCTGCTGCTGCTGCACGCGGACGGCCTGACCTATCGCCAGATTGCTGCCCGGCACGCCCTGGCGCCGGAACTCGTGTTGCGCGAGCTGGCGCGAGCCTACTGCCATCTTCGCTGGTCCCTGCCCGACGCGCGCTAGAATCTGCACTCCGCTTCCTGGAGTGCGGCTATGAAAGTCGAGACCTTCACGCCGTCGAACGTGATGAAGCCGATCGGCCCCTACAGCCACGTCGCCAGGGCCGGCTCCTTCATCGCCATCTCCGGCACCGCCGGCATCGATCCCGCGACCGGCGACTTCGCCGGGCCGGATGCCTACAGCCAGGCGCGACAGATCCTGCGCTCGTTCCGCACGATGCTGGAAAGCGCCGGCTCGGACCTCGATCATGTGCTGCACGTCAACGTCTTCCTCAAGAACGCGGCGGACTTCGAGGACATGAATCGCGCCTATCGCGAGTCGTTCGGCAGCCACCTGCCGGCGCGCACCGCGATCACGGTCAGCGACCTGCCGAAGCAAGGCGCGCTGCTGACGATGAATCTCACCGCCGTGACGAAGGACTGAGCACATGAACCTGCCGCGCCGGTCGATTCTCGTGGGCCTGGCGGCCCTGGCCGTCTGTGCGCTGATCGCGCTCGCCACGCTGGTGCGCGAGTCCAGTCCCTTTTCTTGGGATCTCTACGTGCTGTGGGTCGTGACTCCCTATCTGGTACTCGCGGCCGGACTGTTGATTCCGTGGGGTGACCCCGATCGACGCGCGCGCACCGGATGCGTCACAGCGCTCGTGGTGCTGGTCGTTACTCACTTCTTCTACCGCGATATCTGGGGCTCGACGGATTCGACCATTGGCCTGATGTTCTTCTTCCTGCCGATGTACCTGCTGCCCGGCAGCCTGCTGCTTTGGGCATTACTGTACTGGCTGGGGCCGAGCGCCTGGGCGTGGCTGTCCGCGGAAACAGGGAAACTGGACGATTGAGCCAGTTTCCCCGCGTGGCTCAACGGTTGGTCAAGCCGAGTGCCGAAGGATCGTAGCGCTTGCCGGCGACTGCGCCGCGCGGCGCGATCTGCTCGATCTTCTCCAGGTCCTCGTCGTCGAGCTCGATGTCGATCGCCGCGACGTTCTCCTGCAACCGCTGCTTGCTGCTCGTGCCCGGAATCGGAATCACGTTGTCGTGAGCGTTCAGCAGCCACGCAAGCGCCAGCTGCGCCGGCGTGCAGTCGCGCTCCTCTGCGAGCGCCTTTACGTGGTCGACCAGCGCCAGGTTCTTGGCGAAGTTCTCGCCCTGGAATCGCGGGTTGGTACGGCGCCAGTCGTCGAGCGCCAGGTCGTCGATCGACTTGAACCGGCCGGCGATGAAGCCGCGGCCGAGCGGGCTGTAGGCAACCAGCGCGATGCCGAGTTCCTGCAGCGCCGGCAGCAGCTCGTCCTCGGGATCTCGGGTCCACAACGAGTACTCGCTCTGCACCGCCGAGATCGGATGCACTTTGTGGGCGCGCCGCAGCGTCGCGACCGAAGGCTCCGACAATCCGACGTGCTTCACCTTGCCTTCCTGCACCAATTTGGACATGGCACCGACGGTTTCCTCGATCGGCACGCTCGGATCGACGCGATGCAGGTAGTAGAGATCGATGAAGTCGACGCCGAGGCGTTGCAGCGAGGCTTCGCAAGCCTTCTTCACGTAGCTCGCGCTGCCGTCGACGGTGCGCTCGCTCGCGCCCACCGGTCCAGTGAAGCCGAACTTCGTCGCCAGCACCACCTTGTCGCGCTTGCTGCCGGCGAGGGCTTTGCCGACCTGCCGCTCGGAGTTGCCGTAGATGTCGGCGGTGTCGAGCAGCGTGATGCCCAATTTCAGTGCATGCTCGATCAGCGCCACTGCATCGTCGTCGCTCCTGACGCTGCTCGTGTAGATATCCGCGATGCCGATGCTCATGCATCCCAGCCCGATCGCGGACACGGTCGGGCCATTGCGGCCCAGTTTTCGATATTGCATTCGTTCCTCCTTCGAATACGGCACTACGTGCGAGATTGCCGAAAGTTTCGCCTTCGACGAAACTGCCGGCGTGCAAACTTCCGACAGCCGCCCCACGATTCACGTGCGCGCAGCGAACGACGCGGACCTGCGCGCCGTGACGAAGATTTACTCGCACCACGTTCTGCACGGACTCGCGTCGTTCGAAGAGGTTCCGCCGTCGCTCGATGAAATGAAGGCACGGCGCGCGGGCGTGCTGCAGATGGGGCTGCCTTACCTCATCGCCGAGCTGGACGGTCGGGTCGTTGGTTACAGTTATGCGACGTTCTATCGCACGCGGCCAGCATATCGCTACACCGTGGAAGATTCCGTGTACGTCGAAGAGGGTCTGCACGGGCGCGGCGTCGGTACCGCGTTGCTCGCCGAGCTCATCGCGCGCTGCGAGCATGGGCCGTGGCGGCAGATGCTCGCCGTCATCGGCGACAGCGGCAACGCAGGATCGATCGCGCTGCATCGGCGCATGGGTTTCAGGCCGGCGGGCAACCTCGTCTCGGTCGGTTTCAAATTCGGGCGATGGGTCGACAGCGTCTTCATGCAACGCGCGCTCGGCGCCGGCGACACGCTGAATCCCTAAGACTGTGCGAGCGAAGTCAGCAGCGCCTGCAACGACGCGAGGTCGACCGGCTTGACGAGGTGATGATCGAAGCCGGCGTCGCGCACGCGCTGCCGGTCCCCGTCTTGTCCCCAACCGGTGAGTGCCACGATCGCGACGCGCTCCGGACCCGACACCTCACGCAGCCGCCGCGCGACTTCGTAGCCATCCATGCCCGGCATGCCGATGTCCAGCAGCACGATGTCCGGCTCGCAGCGCTCGAATTCGGTAAGACCCGCTGGCCCGTCGTGTGCGACGTGGATCTCGGCACCGCCCGTTCGCAACAGCATTGCCAGGCTCTCGGCAGCGTCGCGATTGTCGTCCACGACGAGCACGCGCAGGCTCGCGATGCTCGAATGCTCGCGACGATGTGCCTTGGGCGCACTTGCCTGCCGCGCGTTCAGCGGCAGGCGCACGCTGAAGCAACTGCCCTTGCCGACGCCTTCGCTGGTGGCTTCGACGCTGCCGCCGTGCATTTCCGTCAGCCGGCGCACCAGCGCGAGACCGATGCCGAGTCCGCTCTGATTGCGCCGCGCGCTGCGCGCGCCGCGCGTGAAGATCTCGAACAGTTTCGCCAGCTGATCGGGCGCGATCCCGTCGCCGCTGTCGCGTACCGTCACCAGCGCATCGTCGCCGTCGCGGCGGGCGGCGACTTCGATCTGCCCGCCCTTGTCCGAATACTTGGCGGCATTGTTCAGCAGGTTGGCGAAAATCTGCGCCAGCCGCACCGGATCGGCATCCAGCAGCAATGGCTCGTCGGGCAGCGACACGCTCAGGCGATGATTGCCGGCGCGGATCAGCGGCTCGCTGGTCTCGACCGCGCTGTTGATAGCGGCATCCAGGCGCACATGCTCGCGGCGCAATTCCACTTGGCCGCGCGTGATGCGCGAGACCTCCAGCAGATCGTCCACGAGCCTCACCAGGTGGCTCAGCTGCCGATCCATGATTTCGAGCGCGGCGTTCGCGCTCGGCGGCGTGCTCGCGACGCGCTTGATGATCTCCAGCGAGCTGCGCAACGGCGCCAGCGGATTGCGCAGCTCGTGCGACAGCGTGGCGAGGAACTCGTCCTTGCGCGCGTCCGCCTCCCGCAAGGCTTCGCGCGCGCGCACGCTCCGGGAAATATCGCGGAAGTAGCAGACGACGCCGCGCCGGTCGCCGGGCAGCACGATGCGGTTGACCTGCCATTCGTAATACTCGAGGACCTCGCGATCCTTGCGCCGCGCAATGAACTCGGGCACGACGACCGGCTCGCCGGTCTGCAGCGTATCGCGGAAGCGCCGGAGGATTTCCTGCGCCGGCTCGTCCGGCCACGCAGCCCGCACCACGGACTCGAAGTCGCGACCGATCAGCTCGGGCGCATCGCCGGCACCGATCATCGGCAGCGCCACGGGATTCACCGCGGCGATGCGGAAGTCCTCGTCGACCAGGAACACGCCGAGCGGCGCTTCGTTGAGCAGCGTCTCGAATTGCGTGCGCGCCTCCTCGGCCCGCCGTCGCAGCTCCGCCGAGCGGATCAGCGTACCCGCGCGCACCAGCAGCTCGCGGGCGCTGAATGGCTTCACCAGGTAGTCGTCGGCGCCGCGATCGAGACCTTCGATGCGCGATTCCTCGCCGGCGCGCGCCGACAGCAGAATGATCGGGATGGCGCGCAACCGCGGGTCCGCCCGCACCGCGCGGATGAGCCCGAAGCCGTCGAGCCGCGGCATCATCACGTCGGAGACGATCAGGTCCGGGTGCAATTCGCGCGCTGCATCGAGCGCAGCCTGCCCGTCCGCCACCGCGTGCACGGTGTAGTGCTCCGACAGCAAGCGCCGCGCATATTCGCGCAAGTCCGCGTTGTCGTCGGCGAGCAGCACCGTGGGCATGTCCTTGCGCACGGCCACCGCTGCCGGCGCATCGGGCAGCCACTCCATAGCTTCGGCGACGTAGGCTCGAGCACCGTCCGCCGCCGATGCGGCCAACGACGTTCGCGACGCGTGAACGCGCTCCTGCGGTAAATGCGCCGTGCCTTTCGGAACTCTGACGAGAAACGTCGTCCCCAGGCCTGGCGTGCTCTCGACCGAAATCGAGCCGCCGTGCAGCTTCACCAGCTCGCTGACCAGTGCCAGCCCGATGCCGCTGCCTTCGTGGCTGCGGCCGCGGGCGTTCTCGACGCGATGGAAGCGCTCGAACATTCGCGGCAGCTCGTCCGGCGGGATGCCGATGCCCGTATCGCTGACCGTCAGCTCCAGCGCACCGCCCGTATCGCGGACTCGCACCGCGATCTCGCCTTCGAACGTGAACTTGAAGGCGTTCGACAGCAGGTTGAGCACGACCTTGTCCCACATCTCGCGATCGATGTAGACCGGCTCGGTCGGCGGGCAATCGACCACCAGGCGAATGCCCGCACGGTCGCAGGCTGAACGAAAGTTGCTCGCGAGATCCGCAGTCAATGCGCAGAGGTCGGTCGGGCGATACGCAGCTTGCGCGCGGCCCGCCTCGATCCGCGCAAAGTCCAGCAGCGTATTCACGAGCCGGAGCAGGCGCAGACCGTTGCGATGCGCGACGGCGAGCAGCGCACGCTCGTCCGGCGGCAGTGGCTCGGCTTTGGCGGCCAGATCCTCGAGGGGCCCGAGCATCAGCGTGAGCGGCGTGCGGAACTCGTGACTGACGTTGCTGAAGAAGGCCGTCTTGGCACGATCCAGCTCGGCGAGCTGCTCGGCGCGCCGCCGCTCGTCTTCCAATGCACGCACACCGGCGAGCGCGCCCGAGAGGGTGCCGCCGACCAGCTTCACGAAGTCGCGATAGTCTTCGTCGAACTTGCGCCGTGCGCTCAGTCCGCAGACGAGATAGCCGTAGGTTTCGTTGGCCCGCGTCGCGAGCTTGAGAATCGCGACCTGCGTCACCGGTTCCGGCCACGGTCCGCCGGGCGATTGCACGTCCGCGGGCGGCGCCGCCAGCACGATCTCCGCATCGCTGCCGACGAGCCAGGAATCATGACGATTTGCCGCATCGATCCGGCTCGGCGCGAGGCGATCGCCCGCAGCGAGGCCCGTGACGGCTTCGAGTTGCGCGGTCCCGGAGTCAGCATCCCAGCTGTATAGCGCAGCGAAGGGCAGGTCCTTACCGTAGCTTTCCAGCACGGCGGCGGTATTGCGAAAGACTTCTGCCGCTGATGCCGCACCGTCGCCGACGCGGCCAAGATCGCGCAATGCTGCGAGGCGCCGCTCGCCGACCACGCGACCCGTGGTCTCGCTGACGATGCAGAAAACGCCGCCGACCCGACCGGTTTCGTCGCGCACCGGGTCGTACGAAACATCGAAGTAGGTTTCCTCGACGTAACCGTGCCGCTCGACCACGAACAGCAGGTCGCGCGCCCAGAACGCGTCGCCGGTCTCGACCACGCCGGCCAGCAGCGGCTCCAGCATGTCCCACAGCTCGCGCCAGGCTTCGCGGCCCGGCTGGCCAAGCGCAGTCGGATGCTTCGACGCAAACACCGGCCGATAGGCGTCGTTGTACAAGACGACGAACTCGGGCCCCCAGAACAGGATGATCTGGGCCTTCGAGGGCAGCAGGTGACTGACGGAGCTGCGCAGGCTCTGCGGCCAGCGATCAATCGGGCCGAGCGGAGTCGCTCCCCAATCCTTGGCGCGGATCAACGCACCGAGCTCGCCGCCGCCGACGAGCCAATCCGCCGCAGACGGCCGTGGCTGCTGCATCGACGCTTTTATAGTTGTGCTGGCCACAATTCCCGACCCGAAGTTACGCCGTGTTTCCAAACGCACGCGGATGAAAAACGTTCACTCAGTGGCCAGATTGTATGATTTACAGGCATCGACACGCCGCGCGGAAATCGGGACAGTCCATGCTTTTGCAGACCTGAGCCGGAGCCCATCGAGATGAGGATCGTCCCCGTTCTCCTGTCCCTGCTGTTCGCGGGCCTTGTGCATGCCGCGGACGTCAAGACGCCCGCCGAGACCTACGGCGAGCTGTTCGAGCGAGTCCAGCTCGAGCACGTCTATGCAGACGGCAAGAGCTTCGTCGACGCCCTGCCGGTCAAAGCGCCCGAACAGGTGCTCGCCGACTACCGCGAGGAGAGCAAGCGGGACGGCTTCGACCTGCGCAAGTTCGTCGAGTCGCATTTCACGCCGCCGCCTGCGGCGGGCGCCGAATATCACAGCGTGCAGGGCCAGGACGTGCGCGAGCACATCGACACGCTGTGGAAGGTGCTGGAGCGCAAGCCCGAGGATCAGCGTCCGTATTCCTCGCGACTGGCGCTGCCGCACCGCTATGTCGTGCCGGGCGGGCGCTTCAACGAGATCTACTACTGGGACTCGTATTTCACGATGCTCGGCCTCGAAGAGAGCGGCCGCCACGACCTGACGGTCTCGATGCTCGACAACTTCGCGTGGCTCATCGATCAGTTCGGCCACGTGCCGAACGGCAATCGCAGCTATTACCTGAGCCGCTCGCAGCCGCCGTTCTTCGCAGCGATGGTCGAGCTCGTCGCGCAGCGCGACGGCGATGCGACGTACCGCAAGTACCTGCCGCAACTGCGGCGCGAGTACGAATTCTGGATGGAAGGTGCGGCGACGCTCGCGCCCGGCTCCGCGCATCGACGCGTCGTGAAGTTGCGCGATGGCACGCTCCTCAATCGCTACTGGGACGATCGCGACACGCCGCGCGACGAGTCTTATGCCCAGGACGTCGAAACCGCGCGCGCGTCGGGACGTCCAGCCGCCGATGTCTATCGCAATCTGCGCGCTGCCGCGGAAAGCGGCTGGGACTTCGGCTCCCGCTGGCTGGCCGACGGCAAGACGCTCGAAACCATTCACACGACCGACTTCCTGCCTCCGGATCTCAACAGCCTGCTGTACCAGCTCGAGATGACGCTCGCGAAAGCCTGCGTTCTCAGCGGCGACGCAGCTTGCGCGAACGACATGCGGATGCGTGCGACCACGCGCAAGACGGCGGTCGAGCGGACGCTATGGAATCCCACGGTAGGCGCGTTCACGGACTATGACTGGCGTGCGCGCAAAAGCAGCGATCGCGTTTCCTGCGCGATGCTGTATCCGCTCTACTTCAAGCTGAGCGATCAGGAGCGGGCGCGCACCATCGCCGAGACAGTTCGAGCGAAGCTGCTGCAACCTCACGGCCTCGCGACCACGACCGCAACCACGGGCCAACAGTGGGACGCGCCAAACGGCTGGGCGCCGCTTGAGTGGATCGCGATCGGCGGCTTGCGCAACTACGACCAGGAAGCGCTCGCGGGCACCATCGCGCAGCGCTGGGTCGCCAAGAATCTGCAGGTCTATCGCAGCACCGGCAAGCTGGTCGAAAAATACGATGTGACCGGCTCGGCCGCGGGCGGTGGCGGCGAATACCCGCTGCAGGACGGCTTCGGCTGGACCAACGGCGTGCTTCGCAAGCTGCTCGTGCTGTATCCCCGGCTCGCCGACTGACTCCCGGGACTCGCGCACGGGAAGCTGCGGAGCTTCCGCACTTGCTTTTGTCCCGCAAGATCTGTAATTTCTGTCATGACAGAAATGACTGTCATAAGAGCAAGAATGCATGCTGGCTGTCGCGATCGCACCGGTCGACTACCCCGCCAGAGCGGACATCCGCCGGCTGATCGGCGAAAGCGAATGGTTCTCCCTGCCGGCAGCAGTGCGGGCGCGCTTCGACGCGCATGCAGTCACCGCCGAGTACGCAGGTGTCTTCGATCAGGTCCGCGCGAGTTTCGCGGGCAAGTTGCTCGCGACCTGCTGTCGTCTGCTGGGTACGCCGGTGGCGCCGTTCACCGGCGCGAACGTCCCGGCGACCGTCAACGTTTTCGCGACAGCTGATGGCGGCACGGCGTGGCAGCGCATTTATCGTTTTTCAGGCCGCGAGCCGTGCGTTGTCGAGAGCGTCAAGCGCCTGTCACGCGAACAGACGCTGGTCGAAGCGCTGCCCGCAGGGATGCGCATGGCTCTCGATGTGTACGCTCGCGACGGCATCCTGCACTTCGTCAGCAACGCCTACTACTTCGAGTTCGGCGGCCTGCGCATCCGCTTGCCGGATTGGCTGCCGCCCGGAGTCACGCACGTCCAGCACATCGACCTCGGCGACGGTACGTTCCGCTTCACGATGAGCGTTCGTCATCGCTGGCTCGGCGAAGTGTTCTGGCAGAGCGGCCGCTTTCGCGATCCGGCGGTGCCCTATCCCAGCAACCAGTCGCTGAAGACTGCGCGGGCTTTGGCGCCTTCGAAGGTGCGGCGGACGGCGTCCATCGCCTGGAGGGTTGCGCGCTCGCCGTTGCCGAAGAAGCCGAGCCAGTAAGGGACGTGGAATTCGACGTCGAGCGCGCGCGCGCGGATCTGCAGGCCGCGAACTCCGAAGAAGCCTGTCTGGAAGACCGCGCGGCGCACTTTGTTCTCGAGCAGTTCGAGCGCGAGCGGCGCAGCGAGCCGAGCCGCCGGTGCGTTGCGGGTCGTCACGGTGACCAGGTCCAACTCGGCGGGCGCTGCGTCGAACTCGTACAGATCGAGCTGACCGCTCACCATATCGGCTCCGTAGCACGCGACTTTGGTCGCGCCGCGATTCACGACTTCGACGTGATACAGCCGGAACGGCAGGAACGCGGCCGCCATCTGCCGCAAGCGTCCGCGCAACAAGCCGCCGCGCCGATCGAGCGCCGCCAACGCTTCGTGTTGCGTGACGTTCGGGCGCAGGCAGCGAATGTCCTGCCGTACGCCGGAAGCCGCGTCGGTCAGCGGAAGTAGATCCACAGCCCAACGACGGTCGCGATCAGCAACAGGCTGAACGCTACGTTGAGCTTGCGCTCGGTGGCCGACTCGCGCGCGAGCGAGACCCTCGTCACTGCGACCTCCTGCGTGTCAATCTTGTCGTCGACTGTGGCGAACGTCAGGCCCGCAAGCTTGCGACGCTCCGGCTCTGGCGTGAGCAGACTCACGAGAATGAGCACGCCGGCGCAGATCACGAACATCAGGATCGCGTAGTGCAGGAAATTCATGTCGAGCAGCCAGCGCACCGCGCCGCTCGCGAAGTGACTGCCCTTGTCGAGCACTTCCAGCACGAAGCGCAGCGTGCCCAACACGAAACCGCTCAGCAGCGCACTGATCGCGCCCGCCCCGTTCAGACGCGTCCACAGAATGCCGAGTATGAAACATGCCGCGATCGGCGGACTGATGTATGCCTGCACGGACTGCAGGTAGATGTACAGCTGCGAGCTGAGCAACTTGATGAACGGCACCCACAGCAAGCCGAGCACGACGAGCACACCCGTGGCGATACGCCCGACGAACACCAATTGCTTCTCGCTCGCCTGCGGACGCACTCGCTTGTAGAAGTCGAGCGTCACGAGTGTGGAAGCGGAGTTGAACACCGAAGCCATGCCGCCCATCAGCGCAGCGAGCAACGCCGCGACCATCAGCCCGACGAGCCCCGACGGCAGCAGATTGACGATGAGCGTCGGATACGCGATGTCGCCATTGGTGACCGTGCCGCTCGCGTTGGTCGTGAACAGCTGCGGATACAGCGCGAACGCGATCAAGCCCGGCAGCACCAGCACGAACACCGGCAGGATCTTGAGAAACCCGGCGAAGATCGTGCCCGCCTTCGCATGCCCTTCATCCTTCGCCGACAGCACTCGCTGCACGATCACCTGGTCGGTGCACCAGTACCAGATGCCGAGAATCGGCGCGCCGAGGAAGATGCCGGTCCATGGAAATTCCGGATGGCTCGCCGGCTTCATCATGCTGAAGTAGTCCGCCGGCACGGCGGCGCGCAGGCCGCTGAAGCCGCCGACCTCGGACAAGCCGATGACGGTCAGGATCACTGCACCCGCGAGCAGCACGAGCGTCTGCATGAGCTCCGTGTAAATCACCGCCGACAAGCCGCCGATGATCGTATAGATGCCGGTCGCGACTACCAGCGCGACAGCCGCGGTCAGCGGATCCCAGCCGACGACGCGCTCCAGCACGATCGCCGCCGCGTACAGGTGCACCGAGATCTTGGTGAAGATGTAAGCAAGGATCGAGATGCTCGCGAGATACACGCTGCACGAGCGATTGAAGCGCCGCTCCAGGAATTCCGGCATCGTGAACACGTTCGAGCGCAGGTAGAACGGCACGAACACCCAGCCGAGGATCAGCAGGATCAGGCACGCGAGCCATTCGAAGTGGCCGACCGCGAGGCCCGAGGTCGCGCCCGAGCCGGCGAGACCGATGAAGTGCTCGGTGGAGATGTTCGAAACGAACAGCGAGGCGCCGATCGCGAACCAGCCGACGTTGCGGCCGGCGAGAAAGTAATCCACCGAGTTGCGGCCCTTGCGCGCGAAGTACACTCCGATGCCGAAGATGATCACGAAGTAGACGACGATGATGCCGATGTCGAGCCCGGTGAGGCTCTTGGTCGTGACCACGGCCGCTTCGGTCGGGCTTGCCATCGTTCCTCCTTCTTTTCTGGCTTTTCTGGCGCCGGACGAGGCATTCTATGTGCGCTGCGCGGAATGCGACAGGTGCCTGGGGAGGCGCATGAGCTCTGCAACCCTCGAACGCGCATCGGACGCCGACTTCGTACTGGTCACGGAGTGGCACCTCGCCGCGGACATCGACGCGGTCTGGCAGGCGCTGAATCATCCTGACTACTGGCCGCGCTGGTGGCCGTACGTACGTGCCGTAGAAAAACTGCGCGGTGGCGACGCCGACGGGCTCGGCTCGCTGTATCAGATCGAGTGGACCAGCAAGCTGCCGTACGGCTTTACGTTCGAAGTGGAGACTGTAGAAGTTGCCCGCTACGAGCGCATTCGCGGCCGGGCGCGCGGACAGTTGAGCGGCCAGGGCCTGTGGGAATTTTCACCCGACGAAAGCTCGACCCGCGTGCGCTACACGTGGAGCGTCAACCTCGGCAAGCCGTGGATGCGCCGCCTCAAGCCGCTGCTGGCGCCGGTCTTCCGCTGGAATCACAACGCAGTGATGCGAGGCGGCGCGCTCGGCCTCGCGCGTCATCTGCACACGAAGCTGCTCAGCTCGACCTGAATCCTATCTTCGCATGCGTGCCGTCGCAGAACGGCTTGCTCGCGCTGCCGCCGCAGCGACACAAGCGAGCGTTGGTGACGCGTGCGACGACACGGCCGGTGCCGCTGATGATTTCGAGATTGCCGCGCACCGCGAGCGGACCGTTCGGCTGCGGATCGATCGCAAGCACGCCGTCGCGCACTGGCAGCGCGTCGGTCTCACGGCTGGGCGGCTCGCCCGTCGCATCGAAGCCGATCTCGTTGTGCGAGCCGTCGCAGAACGGCTTGTTCTTCGAAGCGCCGCAGCGGCACAGGGTCACGCGGAAGCCGTTCGCTTCGCCGTCGATCTGTAGTTGACCGCGGAATGCGTACGGCCCGCGCTCGCGCACGCTCGCGAGATTGACCGGCGGCGCGGTCTCGTCGCTCGCGCCGTCTACGCGGCGATAGCGGATCGCGCCGGACGGACAGGCGTGCGCAATCTCGACCACGGACTCGACCGGCATCGCATCCGGATGAATCCACGGCCCTTGCACGTTGGCGAGAAAGACATTCGGAGCGCCGGTGACGCAGAAGCGCGAATGGATGCAGCGCTTCGCCTCGAACAGCAGCTCGAGCTTCTCGCCCTGCACGCGCTCGACACCGTCGACGATCGTCGCTGCGGGAGCAGGCTTCGCCACTGCCGGCGGCGGCGCGACCTTCGGCGCAGCGGTACCAGCGTCGGATGCAGGCGCATCGAGATCGAATCCGCGACTCGCCTGCCGTGACAATGTGCTGAGATGCTCTGCTGCATCTTGAGTACGCCGATCGCCGCCGCGCGCGAGCGCGAGCGCGACGTCGGCCAGCTGTTGCAGTCGCTCGATGAAGAACACTCGTGCAGCCCGGCCCGACTGCAGCGCCGACGAGTCGCGCAGCGTCGTGAACGACATTCCAGCATGACAGTCCGGATTCGATGGACCCGCGGGCAAGCGCGCCGCACGTTCGGCGAGCGGCATGATGACGTGCATCATCCCGATCGCGAGCCGCAGCACCAGGTTCTTCTCCTCGCCCGGAGCGCGACACACATAGGCGTAGGCGAACAGCCGCAGCATCAGGCTGTACGACGCGTTGGCGAGATCGACGACCGCGCTCGCCTCCATGTCTTCGATCCAGACGCGGCCTTCCGGACGCGGCGGCCGGCGCAGCACCGGATTGGTTGCCGCCGCAAACGCCGGCGAGAATCCCGGACGCTTGCGCTGGAACGACAGCAGCTCCTCGCGCACGGCGAGGAAGCGCTGGAAGTGCGAGCCCATCATGTCGCGCGGCGCGCCCTCGCCTTGCATGACGATACTCTCGAACGCGGCCAGCGCCGTCTTCGCGCAAATGACCGGCCGCGCGCCGCTCAGGCCGAATTCGACCAGTGAGATCTGCAACGCCGGATCGCCGACGAAGACCTTCTCCTCGCCGCAACGCTCGACCAGCCCGCGCAGCCCCTGCGACAACGTCGTATAGAAATTGCCGACGGTTTCGTAGTTGATGCCCATCGGCGTCAGGCGTCGGACCTCGCTGCCGCGGACGTAGCTGCGCTCGATCGCGAACGCCTCGCTGTCGCGCTCGTCGGAGCCGGCGGGCCGCTCCAGGTAGATGAAGTGCTGCAGCGTCTGCGCGTTGAAGGGCGCGAGCTTGACGACCACGCTGGCGGGCAAGTAACCGGGATCGATCGGAAAATTACCGCGGCCGACGCGCGGGCTGCCACCCAGCGCGGACGTGATATTCCACACTGCTGTGAGATGCGCCATCTCCTCGATCGCAACGTCGACGAGCGCCCGGCGCCAGCGCGCCGCTGCCTCCGCCTCGTCCGCCGCCAGTCCGTCGTCCGCGCCGCTGCGCAGACTGAAAGCCGCGTAGAGGTACGTGCACATGAGGTTGTGCTCGAGCTCGGCAGCTTCATAGAGCGCGTGCAGGATTGCCTCACGGTCCGCCAACCGTGGCGATGCGGGTTCGGTCATGGTGCTCTCCGGAGAATCCGGTAATGGTGTGCCCTAACGGTGCGCGGACGCAATCCACCGGCCACCCGGGTCGAGTACGTCGGGAGGGTTGAGCAAGGCGCGCGACCCATGTAAAACGCATGACCTCGGAAATCCCCGCTCCTGTCTCCCTCGTCATGCAAAATTTCGCGCCCGGCGATCTCAAGGAAGTCCTTGCGCTCCTGCAGACCGCCCTGGAGTTGCCACCCGACCAGCGCGAGGCATGGCTCGCAGCGCTGGACGCCTCCAAGACACGGCTCAAGCCGACAATCGCCGCCCTGCTGCAGAAACAGGCCGAGCACGAGACCGACGACTTCCTCAAGGATCTGGACGGCACCGGCGCTGCCACTATCGCGCCGCCGCCGGCAGTCGGCGGAATCGTCGGGCCGTACCGACTGCTCAATCCCATCGGCGAAGGCGGCATGAGCTCCGTGTGGCTCGCCGAGCGCACCGACGGCGTGCTGCGCCGGAAGGTCGCGCTGAAACTGCCGCACTGGTGGGCGCTCTCGAAGCTGACCGAACGCGCCACGCAGGAACGCGAGATCCTTGCATCGCTCGAGCATCCCAACATCGCGCGGCTCTACGACGCCGGTATCACCGACGACGGCCGGCCCTACCTCGCGCTCGAATACATCGAAGGCACAGCCATCGATGTCTATTGCCGCGACCACGCGCTCGACGTGCGCGCGCGCGTGCAACTCATTTCGCAGATTGCGCGTGCGGTCGCGTACGCGCATTCGCGCCTGATCGTGCATCGCGACCTGAAGCCTTCGAACATCCTGGTCGACGCCCAAGGCAGCATCCACCTGCTCGACTTCGGCATCGCCAAGCTGATCGAGGAAGGTAGCGCCGCGAACAAGGCGCTGACCCAGGTCGGCGCGCGCGTGCTCACGCTCGAGTACGCGTCGCCGGAGCAGTTCACCGGCAGCCCGATCACGACGGCAAGCGACGTCTACTCGCTCGGCGTCGTCGCCTACGAGTTGCTGGCGGGCACGCGGCCTTACACATTCAAGAGCGCGCTCACCGCGGACTGGGACGTCTTGTCGAGCGACGTGCGCGCGCCGAGCACTGTGGCACGCGAACGCTCGATGGCCCGTAGCCTGCGCGGCGACCTGGATACGATCGTCCTCAAAGCGCTGAAGAAGGAGCCTGGCGAGCGCTACGCAACTGCAGCCGCCTTCGCCGACGATCTCGATCGCTATCTGCGCGGCGATCCGGTGATCGCGCGGCCGGATTCCGCCGGCTATCGGCTGCGAAAGTTCGCGTTCAGGCATCGGCTCGTCGTCGGCGCAGCGGCCGCGGTGATGTTGGCGCTCGCTGCGGGGCTGGCGGTCGCGTCGTGGCAGCTGCGCGTCGCGCGCGCCGAGAAGAAGCGCGCCGAAGAAGTGAAGGAATTCGTCGCCTCGATCTTCCGCTCTGCCGATCCGTATTTCACCGGCGAGCAACAGATGAAGGCTTCGCAGCTGCTCACGCTGGCGAAGGAGCGCATCGACCGCGAGATGGCGTCGCAGCCCGAGAGCAGTGTCGAGTTGCTGGCGATCGTCGGCGAGGCGCAAGCGAATCTCGAGGAGTACGACGACGCGCGCTCGACCTTGCAGACGGCACTCGATCTCGCCGCGCGCAAGCTGCCGAACGGCAACATCCACACGTCGCAGGCCCGCGCGCAGCTGGCAACGATCCATGCCAACGAGGGCGAGTACGACCTCGCCAAGCGCGAGCTCGACGCCGTGATTCCCGAGCTGCGCGACTACGGCCGGCCCGCGGTGCGCGCGCTTGTCAACGCCCTGCAAACACGCGGCTTCGTCGCCGGTGACGCAGGCGAGTCGGACCGCGCTATCGCCGACATGCGCGAAGCAGTCGCCATCGCCGAGGAATCGATGGGCGAGAACGACTCGGAGACGATCCTCGCGACGCGCCAGCTCGCGCAGGAATACCTGATGGCGGGCCGGCAGCAGGAAGCTGTGTCCGCGGCGCGCGAAGCGTTCGGACGCGCGCAGGCGAACTTCGGTACCGGCGGACGCAATGCGCTGCTGGTCGAAACGGAAGATATGTACGGCCGCGCGCTCGCCGATTCCGGCCAGCTGATCGAGGGCATCGAACACCTGCAGAACTCGATCACGCGAACCGAGCAGCTGCTCGGCCCGAACAACGGCTCGATCGCGAGCAAACTCTCGTGGCTCGCACGCGCGCAGCTGAAGCTCGGTGACTTGCCCGGAGCCATCTCGTCGATGACTCGCAGCGTGGCAGCGGCAACGAGCGATCTGGATCGAGCACGCGCGCAGGCGAGTCTCGGCGTTACGCTGGTGGCGGCGCGCCGCATCGACAATGCCATCGCAGTACTGCGCCCCGCGGTCGAGGACCTGAAACGGCTCGACACCAGCGAAGGCTCGTGGGTGCCGAATGCGACCGCAACCTACGGTACCGCCCTGGCATTGGCCGGGCAGACTGCTGCAGCACAACGCGTGCTGCAGGAGAGCCTGAATACAGGCAAGGTGGCGGGACCCGCGCTCGCGGACACGCACAACGGCCTCGGCCTGAGCGCGCTCAATGCCAACGACGCCGCCGCGGCGCTCGAACATTTCCAGAAGGCGCTGGAGACCGCTGGACCCGCGGCCCCGCCGACGCGCATTCGCGCTGCCGGATTGCTCGGCGCGGGCATCGCGCAACTCGAGCTCGGCAAACTGCAAGAGGCCGATCAGACGCTGCGCGAGGCGGACGCCGCCTATCGCAAGATCGCCCAACTGCCGACGCCGGCGCTCGCGGACGTCCAGATTGCGCGCGGTCGCCTCGCGATGCTGGAAGGCCGCTCGCAGGATGCGTCGGTGCTGTTCGCTCAGGCCGACGAGTTCTGGCGCCGCTACGAGCCGAAGAGCCGCTGGGCGCGGGAAGCATCGCAGTTGCGCGAGCGGCCGGCGGCCCGGCAGCGGCCGGTCGGCAGCGAATGAACGCTTGACCTTCACGTAACGTGAAACCCTACGGTCCAGCCTCCTATGCAAGGAGCTGACCATGTTCACCATCCATGGCGTCCCGCTGTCCATTCACGTTCGCAAGGTAATCATCAGCGCACTGGAGAAGCGCCTGGAGCCGGCGATCGAGCGCATGGCAACGTGCGTGCGCATCGGCCTGCCCAAGCGCGCATGCGCAACTGTGAGCGCGCGCTGACAGCGCGCAAGACCTTGCTGGAGCTCACTGTCGCCAGTTCGGGACGATGTGCGTTGATCGTGGAAGGCGCGTAGAACGACGCGCTCGCGCGAAACCGGTCGCGCATTGCCGAGTTGTCAACAGCCAATGGAACGCGATCGAATTCCCGAGCTCGACCTGTTGCGATTCACGGCGGCGGCGAGCGTAGTCCTCTTTCACACCACTCACTGGCCGGCACAGCGGAACCTGCTCACCAGCACGTTCAGTTACGGCTTCCTGGGCGTGCCGCTGTTTTTCATGATCAGCGGCTTCGTGATTCTCATGACGGCGCAGAGCCGCAGCGCCATCGAGTTCACCAACTCGCGCATCGCGCGCCTGTACCCTTCCTTCTGGATCTGCGTGCTGCTGACCTCGCTCGTCCTCGCGCTGGTCGCGCATCGGCCGCCGTCGCTGGCAGCCATCGCCGCCAACCTGACGATGCAGCCGCACATGCTGTTCGACGAGCCCTACCTCGACCCGGTGTACTGGTCGCTCGTGGTCGAGATGAAATTCTACGCGCTGATGTGGGTGCTGATCGTGACCCGGCAGATGAAGCGCATCGAGCTGTTCCTGACGTTGTGGCTGGTGCTCGGGGCAATCGGCATGTTCGTAACGATGCCCCACTGGGTCGATTCGATGCTGATCCCGATGTGGGCTTCGCTGTTCACCGGCGGCTGCTTCCTGTATCTCATCCGCTCGCGTGGAGTCACGAAGCGGCGGTTGATCACCTACGGCGCGAGCGTGGTCGTCTCGATCGACTACGCATTGCATTACCAGGATGTGTACCTCCATACGACCGCGCCTGTGGTTGAGGTCACGGTTGCCGCGATCATTTTGGCGATGAGCGCAGTGTTCCTGCTCATCGCTTTGCGCAAGTGGTCGCTGCCGCGCAGCCGCTTGTGGCTGTGGCTGGGCTGCCTGACCTATCCGATCTACCTGCTCCATGCCGAAGCGGGCAACCATATCTGGGACGTCCTCGGCGGCGACGAGTGGGCGCGCATGTGGTTCGTCCTGGGGTTGGTGGTGCTCGCGTCGATCGTGCTGGCCGTCTTCGTCGAGCGGCGCCTCTGCCACGCTTTCCACAGGGCGCTCGATCGAGGAGCACAGCGGCTGCTCGAGAAACTCGGCCTCAGAGAGGATCGGGCGACTGCGATGCGCTAGGCTTGCGGCTCCTGTCGGAAGGAGCCCGCCTTGTCTTCGAGAGTGCCCCATGCCCTGCTGGCGATCGTCCCACTCGTGTGCCTCGTAGCAATGTCCAACGCACAGTCTGCCGAGGACAAGCGCCCGCGCCTGCGCGACCTCGGCGTAACGCTCGGGGTCTTCGATCCCGGCCCGCTCAACGCGATCACCGACGTGCGCGGGGTTCGGGTGGGACATCGCACGATCATCGAAGGCGATCGGATCCGCACTGGCGTGACGGCGATCGTGCCGCACGAAGGCAACGTGTTCCAGGACAAGGTGCCCGCCGCGGTCGTAGTCGGCAACGGCTTCGGCAAGCTCATGGGCACGACGCAGATCGTCGAGCTCGGCGAGATCGAGACGCCGATCCTGCTGACGAACACGCTGGCCGTCGGCCAGGCCGCGGAAGGCACGGTGCGCTGGACGCTGGCGCAGCCAGGCAACGAGGCGGTGCAATCGGTCAACGCAGTGGTCGGCGAAACCAACGACGGTCGCCTCAACGACATCCGCGCGCGCACGATCACCTATCAAAATGCGCTCGACGCGATCGAGCATGCGACCTCAGGCCCGGTCGCAGAAGGCTCGGTCGGCGCCGGCACGGGCACGGTCGCATTCGGCTTGAAAGGCGGCATCGGCACCAGCTCGCGCCATCTGCCCGAGCGCGGCGGCGGCTACACCGTCGGCGTGCTGGTGCAGACGAACTTCGGCGGGCTGCTGACGATCGCGGGTGTGCCGTTGTGGAAACAGCTCGGCCTGAACCCGTTCGCGCCGCAGCCCGCGCCGCCGAATGCCGGTTCGAGCACCAATTCCGGGTCGATCATGGTTGTCGTTGCCACCGACGCGCCGCTCTCCGATCGTAATCTCGAACGCCTCGCGCATCGTGCGCTCGTTGGCTTGAGCCGCACCGGCGCGACGGTCGCAAACGGCTCAGGTGATTACGTACTCGCATTCTCCACTGCGCAGGAAGTGCGACGCACGCCGGCCCGGCGCAGCGCGGTCGCGTCCTTCGCGGAGCTGCCGAACGACGCGATGACACCTCTGTTCCAGGCCGTCGCGGAGGCGACCGAAGAAGCCATCGTGAACTCGCTGTTACAGGCGAGGCCGATGCGTTCGGCACTCGGCAGCGTCGACGCACTCGATCCGGAAGTCGTGCGCCGCGCGCTGCACTGACTCAGCAACGAAACATTCATGCCGTCTTCACCTGCGTGACAGCGGCACCGGCGATGCTGGCTGCAACGTTTTCGAGGAGACTCCGATGCAGACAGGCCGCCGCACCTTCATCAAGCATGCACTCACGGGCAGCGTCGCGCTGAGCGGCCTCGCCGGCATCCTGCGCTCGCGCCAGGCGCCGGCCGCAATCGCGTCCGACGCAGCGCGTCCGATGGCGCCGTGGGGATTGCAGATCGGCGATGTCGTCGGCGATCGCGCCATCGTCTGGAGCCGCGCCGACAAGCCCGCGCGCATGTTCGTCGAATGGTCGCGCGACGAGACGTTCGCGAGCGCCATGACACTGCGTGGTCCGCACGCGCTGGACGTCAGCGACCTGACCGCGCGCATCGACCTGACGAATCTGCCGGCCGACAGCGACGTGTTCGTACGTGTCGTGTTCGAGGATCTCGATTCCGGCAAGGCGCGCAGCGAGCCCGTCGTCGGCCGCTTCCGCACGCCGCCGGACAAGCGCCGCGACGTGCGCTTCGTGTGGTCCGGCGACACCTGCGGCCAGGGCTGGGGCATCGATCTCGGCTTCGGCGGCATGAAAATCTACGAAGCGATGCGCCGCGCGCGGCCGGACTTCTTCCTGCACTCGGGCGACACGATCTACGCCGACGGCCCGCTGACCGAACGGGTGACCGACGCAACCGGCAAGCTGATCTGGAGCAACGCCTTCCTCGACGAAGTGCCGGAGAAGCTGAAAGTCGCCGAGACGCTGCAGGAGTTCCGGCGCAATCATCTGTACAACCGCTACGACGTCAACGTCCAGCGCTTCTCCGCCGAAGTGCCGCAGATCTGGCAGTGGGACGACCACGAAGTGTCCAACAACTGGTCGGACAGCAAAGTGTTCGACAGCCGCTATACGGAGCAGCGCATCCAGACGCTGGTCGGCCGCGCGACGCGCGCTTTCCTCGAATACTCGCCGATGCGCTGGCACAACCTGGCCGAGTCCGAGCGCGTGTATCGCCACATCCCGTATGGGCGCGACCTCGACGTGTTCGTGCTCGACATGCGCAGCTATCGCGGGCCGAACTCGTTCAACCGGCAGGAGCAGCGCAGCGCCGAGACCGCGTTCCTCGGCCGCAACCAGATCGCGTGGTTGAAGTCGATGCTGGAGCAGTCGCGCGCGACCTGGAAAATCGTCGCGGCCGATATGCCGCTCGGGCTGCAGGTCGGCGACGGCATGGACGCGCAGAGCCGCCCGCGATGGGAAGCGGTCGCGAACGGCGACGGGCCGGTGCTCGGGCGCGAGTTCGAGATCGCCGAAGTCCTGCGTTTCATCAAGCGCACGGACGTGCGCAACGTCGTGTGGCTCACCGCCGACGTGCATTACTGCGCCGCGCACTACTACGATCCGCGCAAGGCGCAATTCCAGGACTTCGATCCGTTCTGGGAGTTCGTCGCCGGGCCGCTGCACGCCGGCGCCTTCGGACCGAACCTGCTCGACAACACCTTCGGGCCGCAGGTCGTATTCCAGAAAGCGCCGCCGGTCGCGAACACGCCGCCGAGCGGCGGCTTCCAGTTCTTCGGTCAGGTCGACATCGATCCGCGCAGCAAGCAGCTCACCGTCGCACTCAAGGACATCGACGGCGCGACGGTGTTCGCGAAGCGGCTCGAAGCGCGAGCCTCGCGCGACGGCCGCTGGGATTGAGGCCGGATCGGAACCGGAGTCATTATCTTCCCGTTCGTGCCCACATCCATGCACCGTGCATTGGAGGTCTTAACGTTCGTCCGATTGTTGTCGAAACCATCCGGGGAGCCCCGTCATACTACAGAAGGTCCGCTGGACCGTGATCGGAGAGCCCCATGCTGTATGCCATCCTGATCTATGAGCGCCCGCACGATTTCGACCGTCGCGAGGGCGAGGCCGAGGAAGAAGCGGCCTATACCGGTGCCTGGCAGGCCTGGCACCAGGCGCTGCTCAAAGCCGACGTCTTTGTGGGCGGCAGTCCGCTCGAACGGCCGGAGACCGGTACGACCGTGCGGCAGCGGGACAGCAAGCGCCTGATCCAGGACGGGCCGTACGCTAACACCAAGGAGCAGCTGGGCGGATTCACGCTGCTCGAGCTGCCGTCGCTCGATGCCGCATTGGAGTGGGCGGCGCGCTGCCCCGCGGCCGCGTACGGCGCCGTGGAAGTGCGGCCGATTGCAGGTGAAGTTCACAAGCGCGTGACGGGTGAATACCCGAAGTGACGATCTCGCGCATCGCGCCGTCGAGGCCGTTGCGCGCCAATCCTACGGGCGGCTCGTTGCGTTGCTGTCTGCGCGCACGCGTGATGTTGCCGCCGCGGAGGATGCGCTTGCCGACGCGTTGATGTCGGCTCTCACAACCTGGCCACGCGACGGCATTCCGAAGAACCCGCAAGGCTGGCTGATGACGGCGGCACGCAACCGCCTGCTCGATCAGGCCCGCCACCGGCAGGTTCGTGACCAGAGCGTACCCACTCTCGAGCTGATGATGAGCGATCTGTACGAAACCAAGGATCCCGACGCGCTCCCCGACGAGCGCCTCAAGCTGCTGCTCGTGTGCGCGCACCCGGCGATCGATCCGGACATGCACACGCCGCTGATGCTGCAAACCGTGCTCGGCCTCGATGCCGTAGCGATCGCACGCGCCTTTCTCATCTCGCCCAAGACGATGGGCCAGCGACTGGTGCGCGCGAAGAACAAGATCCGCCAGGCGCGCATCGCGTTCGAGATTCCCGCGGCGGATCAGATTCCGCAGCGGCTGGAGGCGGTGCTCGACGCGATCTACGCTGCGTACGGCAGCAGTTGGGAAGACGCCGCGGGGACCGACCGCAAAGCCGTGGGTCTCGCCGAGGAGGCGATCTGGCTGGCGCGGGTGCTGCGCGATCAGATGCCGGAAGATCCGGAAGTCCACGGCTTGCTCGCGCTGATGCTTCATTGCGAAGCGCGCCGCCCGGCACGCCGCGGCGCTGATGGCAAGTTCGTTCCACTCTCCGAACAGAACCCGCGCGAGTGGCTCGTGCCGCTGATCGACGAAGCCGAGCGCGAGCTCCTGGCAGCTGCGCGTCACGCCAGGCCCGGAAGGTTTCAGATCGAGGCCGCGATTCAGTCCGTGCACGCGGAGCGCGCTCACAGCGGGCGCACGGATTGGGGCGCCATCGCGCGCTTCTATGATCTTCTCGTCGACGTTGCACCGTCGCTCGGCGCGACCGTCGGTCGCGCGGCAGCGCATGCCGAGTCCGAGTCGGCAAAAGCCGGGCTCACGATGCTGGATGCGATCGACTCCGACGCCGTTACTGCGTACCAACCGTACTGGGCCGTGCGTGCCCATCTGCTGAGCGAGCTGAAGCGGCTCACCGAGGCGAAGGACGCATTCGAGCGCGCGATCGGTCTGAGCGAGGATGACGCCGTTCGAACGTTTCTGCTGGAGCGTCGTCAAAAGATACCGTCATGAATAGCCGACACCTGTTGATCTGCTTGTGCCTGGCTGGAGTCAGCACTGCGCTTGCCGCCGATGACGCCGCTCCCCGCAAATCCAGCGCGGGCATCTATCGCTTGCCGTATGCAACGGGGACCGTTGTCAAGGTCTTCGACGACTTCAGCACACATCGTCCCGTTCCTGCACTGGACCTGTTCGCCGTCGAAGGCGACAAGCCCTATCGCGTCGTCGCCGCGGCCGCCGGCCGCATCATGGCGATCCAGGACAGCTACAGCGAGCAGCAGTCCGGTCGCCCGGCCGCGCAATGTCACAACAATTACGTCTGGATCGCCCACCCGAACGGCGAATGGACCAACTACTCGCACCTGGTGCAGAACTCGGTGACCGGCAAGGCCAAGCTCAAGGTCGGCGACGAAGTCAAAGCCGGCACCTACCTCGGCGACGAAGGACACGTCGGCTGTGCGATGCTCGAGCACGTCCACTTCGAGGTGGCCGTGCCCGATCCGCAGACAGCAATCGATGAGGGCGGGTTCCTGCTGGACAATGCGCACGGCAGCCGCGAGCGCAATCCGAGATTCTGTGGGATTGCCGAACCGCTGAAGAAAGACGACTCGTATCGCGCCGCTGCGTGCTGAACCCGGTCGACGGTCAGGTGCGTCGCTCGAACTGCATGATCCAGTTAGTGTCCCAGGTCTTGCCGCCGTCGTACGAGTACGCCTGCTCCCAGTGCGCCGAGGTCGCGGTGATGTCCGACCACTTCAAGCGGCTGCGGATTGCCTTGCCGTTGTCGGTGAAGTCGGCGTAGAACGTGCCGACGCCGTTCTCGAAGCTGCCGACGTTCGGCACCTGCAGCGGGCCGGACATGTAGCGGCTGTCGAACCACCAGATCGACCAGTGATTCTTCTCTGCGTCGTACGTGCGTAGCGCGACGCCATAGGTCGTGCCGCTCGGCTTCGTGAAGATGTGCTCCTCGACGTTGCTGGCGCCGCCCATCAGCGCGCGGTTGCTGCAGGTCGCATCGAACTCCCACCACTCGCCCGACGCGCGCTTCAAGCGGTGATGCACGCTCCAGTCGCCGAAGAGGAAATCGAAGCCGTGCGCGCCGGAGCGATCAGGTGCAGCGGCGCGAGCGAGCGATGTCACGACCAGCATGGCGGCCACGAGCAGCGTGCGGATTTTCATGCCCGCTAAAGTGCTCCCGGGCCTCTAACCGGACAAGATCCATTTACCGGCCCGATACTGAGCCACGCGCTCCTAAGGGGCGGATGGATCGGCCAGGCGCGGGTCGTGGAGGAACTCCTCGTCGGTGAGGCTCGACAGGAATGCGAGCAGATCCTGCCGCTCCTGCGCGGTCAGCGTGAAGCCTTTGATGAACGGACTCTTGCCGGGATGCGCGCGACCGTCTCCTGGTCGCGGACCGTCAGTCAGCACGCGGCCGCCGGCGGAGTAAAAGTCGAGCACGTCGTTCAACGTCGCGAGGCTCCCGTCGTGCATGTACGGTGCGCTGCGCTCGATGTTGCGCAGCGTCGGCGCCTTGAAGCGATCCTTGTCGGCGGCATCTCCGGTCACCGCAAACAATCCATAGTCGGCGCCACTTATATATGTATCGCTCGAAGGGTAAAGGCCCGTGATGTGGAAGGCCCGCTCCGCGACAGTCGCATTTTGATGCGTCACGAACTGGCTGAAGTTGAATCCCGCGTGGCAGTGCGCGCATTCGAGGCGCTCCGACATGAACAGGTTCATGCCGCGCACCTGGGATTCCGTCAGGGCTGCATCCTCGCCGTAGTAGGCATACCGGTCGAACGGCGAATCGAACGAGATCAGCGTACGCACGAAGCTCGCGAGCGCCTTCGCAACGTGGTCGAAAGTCACCCGCTCGCGCTCCCGAGGAAATGCATTGGCGAACAGCTTGACGTAGTCAGCGTCGTCGGTGAGTCGGGCGAGAATCTCGCGCTCGTGTCCCGCGGCGCCCATTTCCACCGGCTGGTCGCCGAACAAGGGCAGCAGCAGTTGCTGCTCGATCGCGGTGATGCCCGGATGTGCCCAGGTGAACGTCGCGTCGTAGGCAACATTGACGAGCGCCATCGCGTTGCGATGATGCTTCTGACCTGTCGAGCCGGTGGCAATCGCGGCCGATTCGCTGAAGGCATGCGCCTGTTGATGACAGCTCGCGCATGCCTGCGTGCCGTTCGCGGAGAGACGCTTGTCGTAGAACAAGTGTCGTCCAAGCTCTATCTTCTCGACCGTGAGCGCGTTGTCATCGGGAATCCGCGGCTGCGGAAATCCCGGCGGCAAGTGCCACTGGTACGGCGTCTCGCGCGCGCAGCCAGTCGCTGCGAGCGCGAGGAGCAGCAACAACACGCGAGCCCGGCTCACTGCAGCACCCAGAGATTCTGCGGAATGCCCGGCTGCAATCCCGTTGCCGCATACGCCTCCTTGCACGCGGGATCGACCTGATAATCGCCGGTACACACGACGTAGTTCGCCGCACGCGCCGCCGCAATCAAAGTGTCCAGCCGCAGACTGACGACACCGCGCAGCGGATCGCCGCGAAGCTCGATTTGCATCTCGTTCGGCTGTGCGCACGGCTGTGCAGGCGGACGCAGCGCCGAAGCGGAGCTGCAACCGGTGCTGCCGAGATGGAAGGCCCACTCGTGTCCTGCGACGGCGAGATCGGCGCGCAGAAATTTGTGACCGGACTGCCAGTTCCAGAACATCTCGCCGCGATCGAGCGGCGCGGCAGCCGCGAGCGGATTGGCATGATTCAGCTCGAACGGCACGCCGACGGTCAGGCGGATTCCCGAATACGCGCCGCCATCCCCTCCGATGCTTCCCTGCACGGCAATGTGCTGCGCAGTTGTCGAGTCACCGGCGAGATCGATCAACGCCACTTGCTCGTTCTGCCACGGCGCCGACACCGCGAACCTGAACGGGTGTGGCCGTCCGTGCTCATCCAGCAGCTCAATCGCATGAACATAAAACTGCAGCGAGTGAAGCGTCGCGCGCTCGCCGCCGACGATCCCGAAACGCACTTCCGCTTTCGTGGTGCCGGAGCCACACGACGCTACAAAGACGATGCCGAGCGCCAGCGCCGGCAGTAAGATGAGCCCCATGCCGGCGCTGGTTCGCAGGGGAAACCTGAGCATGAGCAACCTCACGACTCGCACTCTCTCGCTGCTCCTGGCGACGTTGCTATCTTGCTGCATCTTCCCAGCAGCAGCCGACGACGGCAAACCTCGTTACGTCGCCGGCACCGGTCGCGACCAGGGCGACTGCCTCAACCGCTTCCGCCCCTGCCGCTCGCTCAGCTATGCGATCGCGCAGTCGAGCAAGGGTGACTCGATCCAGGTTGCCGAGGGCACGTACGTCATCCGGCAATCGGCGCAGCTGTTCGATCTGCTATCGGCGCCCGGACGCGTGCACGCCGGCTTCAGCAAGTACAGCAGCTACTCCGAGCGCACGGCGAGCAACGAGACGTTGCTGATCGGCGTGCCGCCCGAGTTTCGCGAGCGTTTCGAGGCCGCCGGCTTCACAGTGATCGCCGACACCAAGGGACTCGAAGTGACCAACGCGGAGGCGCGGGCCATGCGCAAGCTCACTGCGCAAGTCACCGAATCGGAGAAGAGCCACGCGGCCGCGCCCTGCACCGCCAATGTATCGGCAGGGTTCCCATGCCAGTCCGTCAGCCTGCTGTCGCACCTGGCGTTCGACACGCTCAAACCGGTCTCGACGAAGGCGAACGACATCTGGGGCTTCACCGATCTCAACACCGGCCGCGAGTACGCGTTCATCGGCGTCGAGAACGGCGTCGCGATCCTGGACATCACCGATCCGACCGCGCCGGAGCAGGTGGGTGCGCCCACCGGCACCAGCACGACATGGCGCGACATCGAGATCTATCAGGTGTTCGATCCGAACGCACAGCGCTGGCGCGCGTACGCGTACATCACGGCCGATGCAGTACAGGATCGGCTGATGCTGCTGGATCTCAGCGGCCTGCCGAACGGCATCGAGCGCGTGGACTTCGAGTCGGATCACCGCTCGGCGCATACCGACTACATGCTCAATTCCGACTTCACCTACGGCATTTCGCAGACCGGCGAGACGCCGGTCCTCGCCATCGCCGGCTCCAACCTCGCCGGCGGCAACCACCGGTTGTACTCGCTCGCGAATCCGCGCGCGCCGGCACTGTTCAGCGTCTCGACCTCCGGTTACGCGCACGACCTCGCATCATTCCCGATCAAGGATGCGCGCAAGGACACGCAGTGCGTCAACGCGCAGAGTCGCCCCGTCTGTCAGGTCCTGACGGACTTCAACGAGAACACGGTCGACGTCTGGGACGTGACCGACCCGGCTGCGCGGCAACAGCTCGCAAGCCAGCCGTATCCGAATGCCCGCTTCGTGCACACCGGCTGGTGGACCGATGACGGCCGCTACCTGTACGTCAACGACGAGCTCGACGAGCGCGATCTCGGTCTCAATACCACCATCCGCATCTTCGACATGACTGACCTGCGCGCACCGGCACTGGTCGGCTCGTGGGTCGGACCGACTCGCGCTATCGATCACAACACATACGTCAAGGGCAACCGCCTGTACTTCGCCAACTACAGCGAAGGCCTGACGATCCTGGACATTACCAACCGTGTGGCGCCGGTACGCGTCGGCTTCTTCGATACGTGGCCGGCGAACAGCGATACCGCTTTCGTCGGCGCCTGGGGCGTGTACCCGTTCTTCGCGAGCGGCACGATCGCGGTCAGCGACATCAACAGCGGCCTCTACCTGGTCCACAACGAAACGCTCACGACGCCGCGCGGCGCGTTCACGATCGCGAACGCCAAAGTCTCGGCCACCGAAGGTCAGCCGCTCGCGATCAGCGTACATCGCAATGGCGGCAGCAGCGGTGCAGTGTCGGTGCAGCTCGATGTGCTGTACGCGACTGCAACCGCCGCGGACGCGACGCTCTCTTCGACTACTCTCAGCTGGGCTGACGGCGATGCCACGCCGAAGAGCGCGACGCTGAATCTCGCGTCGGACGCGCAAGACGAGGACCTGGAGATGCTGATGGTCCGGCTGGTCGACCCGCGCGGCGGCGCGAACCTCGACTATCCCGACACGGAACAGGTGACGATCGGCGACACCGGCAAGGCGAGCCGCTTGCGATTGCTCGAAGAGCAACCGCTCGTCGATGAAGCGCGCGCCAAAGCGTACGTCACGCTCACGCGGCGCGGCTCAGCGAGCGGTGAAGTCCGCGCGAGCTATCGGACGATCGCCGGCGGAACCTACAGCGGCGCGACTGCGACCCAGGGTGAAGTGATCTGGCCGGACGGCGACGCGAGCGCAAAGACAGTCACGGTCGCACTGAATCCAGCAACCCTCGACGCGGGACAAAGCGGCACGTTCCAGATGGAGATCTTCAATCCCGTCAACACGTCGCTGGAGAGCGCTGCGAGTGCCAACGTCGCCACGATCCCAGTGACGGTCACGGTAAGCGACTTCGCGACGGCAGCCCCGCCCGCGCCGCCGCCGCCGCCGAGCACGGGCCGCAGGAGTGGCGGCGGCGGAGCCGATCTGCTGTTGCTGCTCGCGCTCGGCTTGCTTACGCTTGCCGCCCGTGGACCAGCGAATCGCGTTCGCACGCGCGAAAGATAAGACCTCCATTGCGTATGCGCTGTCGGGCGAGGGACCGCCGCTGGTGCGCGCCGGCACGTGGCTCACTCACGTGCATCACGACTGGGAAACCCCGATTTTCGCTCACTGGCTGAGCTTCATGTCGGAGCGACATACGCTGGTGCGCTACGACCCGCGCGGCTGCGGACTTTCGCAAGGCGACGCGGACGCGGTCTCGTTCGAGGACTGGGTCGCCGACCTGGAAGCCGTCGTCGACCGGCTCGAGCTCCAGACCTTTCCGCTATTCGGCATGTCGCAAGGCGCCGCGGTCGCCGCCGAGTATGCGATCCGGCATCCCGAGCGCGTTTCGCAATTGACGCTGTACGCGCCGCTGGTCACCGGCTGGCGCGGCCGCAGCGATCCGGTCTCGCAGAAGTGGCAGGCGATGCATCAGCTGGTCCTCACCGGCTGGGGCGAGGAGAACATGGCCTTCCCGGCGATGTTCGCGCACCTGTTCCTGCCGGAATCATCGCCGCAGACACGCCAGTGGTACGCCGAGCTGCAGCGCAAGAGTGCGAGCAAGGAAGTCGCGAGCCGCTTCCTGAGCGTGGTCGGCGACCTGCGCATGTTCCGCCGCATGAACCAGATCCGCGTGCCGACGCTCGTCATCCAGATCGCGCGCGACCACGTCGTCGAACCGCGCACCGCGCCCGGCGTCGCCAGCGAGATTCCCGGCAGCCAGTTCGTCAGCATCGACAGCAGCAACCACATCCTGCTCGAGGACGAGCCCGGCTGGCAGGATTTCCGGAACGCTTTCACACGTCACGTGCCCGGCGCGGCGGCGGCGCCGCGTCGCGATGCCGCGGCGCGCGAGCGCATCGCTCAGCTCTCGCAGCGCGAGCAGAAGATCCTTGCCGAGATCGCCAAGGGGCTGAACAACCGCGAGATCGCCGGTGGCTTGTTCATCAGCGAGAAGACCGTGCGCAACCACATCACCAGCATCTTCGACAAGCTGGGCGTGTCTTCACGAGCGCAGGCCATCGTGCTCGCGAAAGAAGCCGGCTCGTAGAGAAGAGGCTGTCAGGCTAAAGCCTGACCTACACCACTAGGCCAGCCGAGGCTCGAGTTCTGTGTGGGTCAGGCTTTAGCCTGACTCTCGGGACATCTGTCCCGGCTCGAGGCCGGCAGATTGGGGCGGCGGCCTCATGAGCTCGGAGGCGCAATCGGCGATCGTGTGCTCACTCCACCTGCGTGAGCCGCTCCATGAACCTGCAAACCCTCGACTCCGCCCGCTACGGCAAATGCCTGCACAACGCGCAGAAGGTCAACTGGGACATCGATACGGACGTGATCCGGTTTCGCCAGCTCGACGCATCCTCCAGGTTCATGCCGGATTCGCTGTCGCTGGTGACGCAGCTGACATTCCTGAGCAGCGGACAGCAGCGTCTGCTGAGCCAGGTGCAGGGTCGGACTTACGCCTACCTCTTCGGCCTGCTCGAGCGTTGCATCAATGCCAAGGTGCTGGAACTGGGCCGTGCGCACTCCCTCGGCGATCAGACTGCAGTCGCCGCCCTGCTCCACTTCGTCAAGGACGAGCTGAAGCACCAGGAGCTGTTCCGCCGCATCGAGAAGCTCGCCGATCTCGCGATGCCGCCGGGCTACCGGATGACCTCGGATCCAAATGCCGCCGCCGCCTCGATGCTCGCCAAGTCGACGTGGGCCGTGCTCGCGCTCACCTGCTTCGTCGAGATCTTCACGCAGGCCCACTATCTGCACAGCATGCACGACGACGGCGACATGTCGCCGCTGTTCCGCGCCGTCTTTCACTACCACTGGATCGAAGAAGTGCAGCACGCCACTCTCGACGAGCTGGAGTGGCAGCGCGTGCACGATGCGCTGCAGCCCGACGCTGTCGATGCGGCAGTCGACGAATTCCTCGAGCTCGTGCGCATCCTCGACCGCATCCTGCAGGCCCAGGCTTGCGCCGACGGGGACTATTTCGCCAGCTGCGCAGGTATCTATCTCAATCGCGAGCAGAGCAACGCCGTCAAAGCAGGCCTGCTGAAAGCGTATCGCCTGCAATACATCGCGTCCGGCTTCCGCAACGAGCGCTTCCAGCGAGCGTTGTCGAGCAAGGTCACGTCCGAGCAGATGGCGCGAGTCGAAGCTGGATTCGCGCCGCTGCTTGCTTACGTGGGTCAGGCTTTAGCCTGACAAAGAGCCGGAATAACTCTCGCCAACGAAGAATTCTGAAGTTCTGAACTCGGAAATTCCGAGCTCTTCTTGGCGCCTTTGCGCCTTGGCGAGAGAAATTTCTTCAGCTCCCCTGCCCTGCCTCGAACGCGTACTCGTGCTGGGCATCTCGCAACGTCAGCGTCTTCTTCGCCCCACTCCCCACCACGAACTCAAACCCGCTGACCCCTGGCGAAGTCGTCACGAACGACAG
>Ga0075431_100000013_pt1 | contig 90623 bp, 93 predicted proteins | sample RhiMetdeltSRZDD5_FD_75297 | JGI IMG/M metagenome (GOLD analysis project Ga0075431, IMG submission 75297) | Populus rhizosphere microbial communities from Tennessee, USA - Rhizosphere MetaG P. deltoides SRZDD5 | ecosystem: Host-associated > Plants > Roots > Rhizosphere > Soil | place: USA... | reverse complement strand
GGGGGGGCGCGCTCGGTGCGCTCCACTCGAAGCAGCGGCGTACAGGCGAGCCATCTGGCGCTCGCCGAGGTTACGGCTCTCCTCCATCCCGCGCCCAACGCGGCGGCTGGCGCGAGCCGCCTTTAACTCGAACCCGTTTTGCTTTATGGTGAGGGCGTGATCGAGCGGTACGTACGGCCCGCGATGGGAAGTATCTGGAGCGAGGCCGCCAAGTACCAGGCCTGGCTCCGGGTGGAGGTGGCGGTGTGCGAGGCCTACGCCCGCCGCGGCCGCATCCCCACCGACGTCATGGCCCGCATCCGCGGCACCCAGGTCGACATCGACCGCATCCTCGCCATCCAGCGGCGCGTCAAGCACGAGATGATCTCGCTGCTGAGCTCGCTCGAGGAGCAGCTCGGCGCCGACTCGCGCTTCGTTCACGTGGGGCTGACCACCAACGACGTGTGGGACACCGCCACGGCGCTGCAGCTCCGTGACGCCGTCGACCTGCTCATCGCCGGCCAGGAGCGGCTCCAGGGCGCGCTGCGTACGCTGGCCCTCCGCTACCGGGACACGCTCACCATTGCCCGCACCCACGGCGTGCACGCCGAGCCCACCACGTTCGGGCTCAAGGTGGCGGTCTGGTACGTGGAGGCCGGCCGCAACCTCGAGCGGCTGCGGCGGGCCCGCGAGACGGTGGCGGTCGGCAAGCTCTCCGGCGCCGTCGGCAACTTCGCGCACATCGAGCCCGAGATCGAGGAGGAGGTCTGTCGCGAGCTCGGCCTCGGCGTGGAGCCCGTGTCCACGCAGATCGTCCAGCGCGACCGCCACGCCGAGTTCTGCGCGGCGCTGGCCATCGCGGGCGCCTCGCTGGAGAAGATCGGGCTGGAGATCCGCGGGCTGCAGCGCACCGAGGTGCTCGAGGCGCAGGAGCCCTTTGGCGAGGGGCAGAAGGGCTCGAGCGCGATGCCGCACAAGCGCAACCCCGAGCTGGCCGAGCGCCTGTGCGGGCTGGCGCGGCTGCTGCGCACGAACGCCCTGGCCGCCGTGGAGAACATCGCGCTGTGGCACGAGCGGGACATCAGCCACTCCTCGGTGGAGCGGGTGATCTTTCCCGACTCCACCATCCTGCTCGACTACATGCTCGACCTGGCCGCCTTCATCGTGGAGGGGCTCGACGTCGACCCCGCCCGGATGGCCGAGAACCTCGAGGCGAGCCACGGCAACATCTATTCCCAGCGTGTGCTGCTGAAGCTCACCGAGTCGGGCCTCGCCCGGCAGGTCGCCTACGAGCTGGTCCAGCGCCATGCGATGCGGGCCTGGAAGGAGCGGCGGCCGCTCCTCGAGCTCCTGTCCGCCGACCCCGCGGTGACCGAGCGGCTCAACCCGGCCGAGCTCAAGGCGTGCTTCGATCCGGCCTGGTTCGTGCGCAACGTCGACACGATCTTCCGTCGCGCGGGGCTGGTCGACTCGTGAAGGTCCGCGTTCTCGTCCGCCTGAAGCCCGGCATCCTGGACGTGCAGGGGGCCGCGGTCCAGCGCGCGCTGGCGGGTCTCGGCTTCGGCGACGTCCGCGGCCTGCGGGTCGGCAAGCTCGTCGAGGTCGACGTGGACGCGGCCGACGCGGCGCAGGCCCGCGCCCGCGTGGACGAGATGTGTCGCCGCTTGCTGGCCAACACGATCCTCGAGGACTACACGATCGAGGCGGAGCCGGCCGAGCGCCTTGCCCCGCCCGGAGCGCTCCGGTAAAATGGCGAGTGCCGCGCCGTGCACCTCGCATCGGGAGAGGAGAAGCTCGATTCCATGAGATTCGGCGTCGTCGTGTTCCCGGGCACGTGGAGCGACTGCGACTTCCACTACGTGATCTCGGAAGTGATCAGGCAGCCGGTCAAGTACGTGTGGCATCGGGACCGTGACCTCGCCGACCTCGACTGCGTCGTCCTCCCGGGCGGCTTCTCCTATGGGGACTACCTGCGCGCCGGCGCGGTGGCCGGGCGCTCCCCGGTCGTCGAGGCCCTCCCCGAGTTCCTGGGCCGCGGTGGCCTCGTGCTCGGGTCCTGCAACGGTTTTCAGATCCTGTGCGAGGCCGGCCTCCTGCCGGGGGCGCTGATGCGCAACGAGTGCCTGCAGTACCGCTGTCAGTCCACGAGCCTGCTGGTGGAGAACGCCGAGACGCCCTTCACCCGGGCGCTGCGGCCCGGGCAGGTGCTGACGATGCCGATCTCCCACGGCGAGGGCAAGTACCACGCCGACCCCGAGACGCTGCGGACGCTGCGGCAGAACAACCAGGTGGTGTTCCGGTACGCCACGCCCGAGGGGCAGGTCACGCGGGCGGCGAACCCCAACGGTTCCGTGGAGAACATCGCCGGCATCGTGAACGCCGAGGGGACCGTGCTGGGCCTCATGCCGCACCCGGAGCGCGCGGCCGAGTCTGCGATGGGCGGCACCGACGGCCTGCAGATCTTCCACTCGCTCCTCGGCAGCCTCGTCGAGGATGGCACGTTCCTGAAGCGGTAACCCGATTGGCGCTCGCTGAGCCCAAGGTCACACTCGACCTGGCTCGCGGCCTGGGCCTGACGGCCGAAGAGTACGATCGGATCATCCAGCAGCTCCGGCGGGAGCCCACCTACACGGAGCTCGGACTCTTCTCGGCCCTCTGGTCCGAGCACTGCGCGTACAAGCACTCCAAGGTCTTCCTCCGCCGCCTGCCGCAGACCGGCCGCCAAGTCCTGCAGGGCCCGGGCGAGAACGCGGGCGCCGTCGACATCGGCGACGGCTGGGCCGTCGTGTTCAAGGTCGAGAGCCACAATCACCCGTCGTTCATCGAGCCGTTCCAGGGGGCGGCGACCGGGGTCGGCGGCATCCTGCGCGACATCTTCACCATGGGCGCGCGCCCCATCGCGCTGCTCGACTCGCTGCGCTTCGGCACGCCCGGCGATCCCAAGACGCGACGGCTCATCGAGGGCGTCGTGTCGGGCATCTCGTGGTACGGCAACTGCTTCGGCTGTCCCACCGTCGGCGGCGAGATCGCGTTCGCCCCCGAGTACGCCGGCAACCCACTGGTGAACGTGATGTGCGTGGGGCTCGTGCGGGCCGACCGCATCTTCCGGGCTCGCGCAGAGGGCGTCGGCAACCCGGTCTTCTACGTCGGCAACAAGACGGGGCGCGACGGCATCCACGGCGCGACCATGGCCTCGGCGACCTTCGATGAGCACGCCGAGGAGCGGCGGCCGACGGTGCAGGTCGGCGACCCGTTCACGGAGAAGCTATTGCTGGAGGCGTGCCTGGAGGCGATGGGCACGGGGGCCGTGGTCGGCATCCAGGACATGGGCGCGGCCGGCCTGGCCTGCTGCACCTCGGAGATGCCCTCTCGAAGCGGCACCGGCATGACCGTCGAGCTCGCCGCGGTCCCGCAGCGCGAGACCGGCATGACGCCCTACGAGCTGCTGCTCTCCGAGTCGCAGGAGCGCATGCTCCTGGTGGGCGCGCGCGGCCGCGAGGAGGAGCTGCGGCGGGTGTTCGCCCGCTGGGAGCTCGACGCCGTGCAGATCGGCGAGGTGACCGCCGGCGGGGACCTGGTGATTCGCCACCGCGGCGACGAGGTGGCGCGGGTGCCCGTGGCGGCGCTGGCCGAGGCGCCCGTGTACGAGAAGCCCTACGCGCCGCCCGCCTGGCTCGCCGAGCGCCGGGCGCTCGATCCGCTCGCGCTGCCGGAGCCGACCGACTACGGGGCCGCGCTCGTCGAGCTGATGGGCTCGGCCACGCTCGCGTCCAAGGAGTGGGCCTTCCGGCAGTACGACCAGCAGGTCGGCATCAACACGCTCGTGCTGCCCGGCTCGGACGCCAGCGTGTTGCGGGTGAAGGGGACACGCCGCGCGATCGCGGTCTCGATCGACGGCAACGGCCGTCAGGTGTTGCTCGACCCGCGCGCCGGCGCCGCGCTGGCGGTGTGCGAGGCGGCGCGCAACGTCTCCTGCGCGGGAGGCCGTCCGCTCGGTGTCACCGACTGCCTGAACTTCGGGTCGCCCGAGCGCCCCGAGATCCTCTGGCAGTTCGCGGAGGCGGTCGAGGGCATCGGCGAGGCCTGTCGCGCGCTGGAGCTCCCGGTAGTGGGCGGCAATGTTTCCCTCTACAATGAGACCGTTGGTCAAGCGATCCTGCCGACGCCTATCGTCGGCGTCGTGGGCTTGCTGGACGACGCGACGCTGTTCAGCACGCAGTGGTTCAAGGGGGAGGGACAGCGCGTGGCGCTTCTCGGGCCCGACGCCGTGAGCCTCGGGGGCTCGGAGCTCCTGTGGCTGCGACACGGGCAGGTGGGCGGGCGGCTGGCCCCGCTTGACCTCGAGGTCGAGCGGCGTGTGCAGGCGGCGGTCCGCGCCGCGATCGGCGCTGGCCTGGTGACGGCAACGCACGACTGCGCCGAGGGTGGCGTGGCCGCGGCACTGGCCGAGGCGTGCGTCACCGGCAAGACGCCGGTCGGGTGCGACGTGACGCTCCCGGCGGGCGGGCGGCGCGACGAGGTCCTGTTCGGCGAGGGGCCCTCGCGGGTCGTCGTGAGCGTGGAGACCGACCGCGCACGGGAGTTCGAAGCACTGATGGCCGAGTCGGCCATCCCGTGGCGCTGGATCGGGACGACGGGGGGTGACCGGCTTCGCCTGCGGGTGAGCGGCGAGACGGTCGTAGACGTGGGGTTGGACCAGATCGAGCACGCGTGGAGGAACGGCTTTGAGCGCCACATGGCGTGACGACAAGTTCCACGACGAGTGCGGGTTGTTCGGCATCTGGAATCATCCAGAGGCCGCCAACGTCACCTACCTCGGCCTGTACGCGCTGCAGCATCGCGGGCAGGAGTCGGCCGGCATCGTCGCCACCGACGGCCACAACTTCCACCTCGAGAAGGCGATGGGCTGGGTCGCCGACGTCTTCAGCCCCGAGCGTCTGCGGCGGCTGCCCGGGCACCGGGCCATGGGCCACGTGCGCTACTCGACGGCAGGCTCGTCGAACGTCCGCAACGCGCAGCCGATCACGGCGACGTTCGCGCGGGGCCCGATCGCGATCGCCCACAACGGCAACCTCACCAACGCCGACGCGCTCCGCAAAGACATGGAGCGCGAGGGGGCGATCTTCCAGTCGAACTCCGACACCGAGGTGATCCTGCACCTGCTGGCGCGCGCGCCGGCCGGCCCGCTGGAGGAGCAGATTCCGTGGGCGCTGGCCCAGGTGAAGGGTGCGTATTCGGTCCTGATCCTCACGCGCGACGCCCTCTACGGGGTGCGTGACCCGCACGGCTTCCGGCCGCTCACGCTCGGCCGCCTGGCCGACTCGTGGATCGTCGCCTCCGAGACGTGCGCGCTCGATCTCATGGAGGCGCGCTGCGAGCGCGACGTGGAGCCGGGCGAGCTCGTGGTGATCGACGACCATGGGCTGCGCAGCTACCGGGCGGCGCCGGCCGCCGAGCGGCTGCAGTGCGTGTTCGAGTACGTCTACTTCGCGCGGCCGGACTCGGTCCTGTGGGGCCGCAACGTCCACACCGCGCGCAAGGAGCTCGGGCGGCAGCTGGCCCGCGAGCACCCGGCCGAGGCCGACATCGTCATCCCGGTGCCCGACTCGGGCACGAGCGCCGCGCTCGGCTACTCCGAGGAGGCCGGCACGCCGTTCGAGCTCGGCCTGATCCGCAACCACTACGTGGGCCGGACCTTCATCGAACCGAAGCAGGGCATCCGCCACTTCGGCGTCAAGGTGAAGCTCAACCCCATGCGCGAGATGCTCGAGGGCAAGCGCGTGGTCGTGGTGGACGACTCGATCGTGCGCGGCACCACCAGCCGCAAGATCGTCAAGATGATCCGCAGCGCCGGCGCCCGTTCGGTGCACGTGCGCATCTCCTCGCCGCCGATCCAGTGGCCCTGCTACTACGGCATCGACACGCCGACCCGCAAGGAGCTGATCGGCTCCAGTCACTCGGTGGAGGAGATCTGCCGCTACCTCGGCGCCGACACGCTCGGCTACCTCTCGCTCGACGGCATGCTGAAGGCGACGGGTTCCGACCCGGCGCACTTCTGCCACGCCTGCTTCACCGGAGCGTACCGCGTCGGCATCGAGCCCGAGCCGACTCCCCAGCTCCGCCTGTTCAATTAGATGGGGGGCCCCGATATGGCCCCCCATACCCCCCAACGCTCGTCGCGCCCCGGGGGACCCGTGGCGCTCCTCGACGATGCGCGTGGCATTGGGGCCCCGACATCCCCCCCCACACCCCGCTACGCTCGTCGCGCCCTGGAGGACCTGTGGCGCTCCTCGTGAGTGCGCTTCCTGCTGGGTGCCCTGACGTGGCCGCTCACGCCTAGAGTCCGCCGTGGCTGAATCGGACGGGCTGACGTATCGGGAGGCCGGGGTCGACATCGAGGCCGGCGACGAGGCGGTGCGCCGCATCGGGCCGCTGGCCCGGGCCACGCTCCGACCCGAGGTGCTGGGTGGCATCGGCGCGTTCGCCTCGTTCGTGCGGGTGCCGGCCGGGTACGCCGAGCCGGTGCTCGTGTCGTCCACCGACGGTGTTGGCAGCAAGCTGAAGGTGGCCTTCCTGGCCGACCGCCACGACACCGTCGGCATCGACCTGGTGGCGATGGGCGTCAACGACGTGCTCGTGCACGGCGCCGAGCCGCTTTACTTCCTCGACTACATCGGCACCTCGCGCCTCGACCCGGCCCGCGTGGAGCGGCTCGTGGCGGGCGTGGCGGAGGGCTGCCGCCGCGCGGGCTGCGCGCTCGTCGGCGGCGAGACGGCCGAGCTGCCCGACCTCTACGCGGCTGGCGAGTACGACCTGGCGGGGTTCGCCGTGGGGATCGTCGAGCGCGCGCGGATCATCGACGGCGCCGCCGTGAAGCCGGGCGACGTCGTGCTCGGCCTGGCTTCCTCCGGCCTGCACTCGAACGGCTACAGCCTGGCGCGGCGGATCGTCTTCGACGTGATGGGGCTCGGGATCGACGCGCCGCTGCCCGGCACGGGCCGCTCGGTCGCCGACGTGCTGCTGGAGCCGACGCGGATCTACGTCCGCGCGATCCTGCCTGTGCGCGAGGACGTCACCGCGATGGCCCACGTCACGGGGGGCGGGCTCACCGGCAACCTGCCGCGCGTGCTGCCCGAGGGCTGCCGCGCGCTCGTGCGGCCGGCGGCGTGGGCCGAGCGGCGTCCGCCCGTGTTCGGCGTGCTGCAGGAGGCAGGTCGGGTCGACGAGGTTGAGATGTTCCGGACGTTCAACATGGGTATCGGCTACGTCGTCGTGACGCGACCGACGCTGGCCGACTCCGTGGGCGCGCGGCTGCGGGCCGCCGGCGAGGAGGTCGTCGTCATCGGCGAGGTGGTGGCGGGCGAGCGGGGCGTGGAGCTGATCCGGTGACCCGCATCGTCGTCCTCGGCGGCGGCTTCGGCGGGATCGAGGCGATCCGTCGTCTCGAGCGCCGGCTGGGCGGACGCCCCGACGTCGAGCTGCTGCTGATCAGCGACCACAACTACCTGCTGTTCACGCCGCTCCTGCCGCAGGTCGCCTCCTCGCTCGTCGAGCCGCGTCACATCATCCAGCCCATCCGCGACATCCGCGGCAGCCGCCGCTTCCGCTTCCGCCGCGACTGCGTGCAGCGCATCGACCTCGTCGCGCGCCGCCTGTACCTCTCCGAGGGGGTCGTCGACTACGACCGGCTCGTCATCGCGCTCGGCGGCGTCACGCCGACCTTCGGGATCCCCGGGGTCGAGACCAACGCGGTGAACTACAAGTCGCTCGAGGACGCGATCCTCCTGCGCGATCACCTCATCGACCTCGCCGAGCACGCGGACCACGAGCCCGACCCCGAGATCCGCCGACGCATGCTGACGATCTGCGTGGTGGGCGGCGGCTACACCGGCGTGGAGCTCATCGCCGAGCTGCAGGACTTCTTCTCCTCGTACGTGGTGCCGCGCTACCGCGGGATCGATCCCGGCGACTACCGGCTGTTGCTCCTCGAGGCCGGGCGCGAGATCCTGCGCGGCGTGCACCCCAGCCTGGCCGAGCGGGCGCGCAAGCGCCTCTGGCGCGAGGGCATCGAGATCCGTACCGGCGCCCGGGTCACGCGCGTGCTCCCCACCGCGGTGGAGGTGGAGGGCGCCGAGATTCCCGTCGGCCTCACCGTGTGGGCGGCCGGCGTGAAGGGACACCCGGCGCTGGCCGAGCTGCCGGTCGAGCACGACCGCCTCGGCCGCGTCGTCGTCGACACGCACATGCGCGTGCTGGGCTATCCCGAGGTGTACGGCGTCGGCGACTCCGTCACGGTCCAGGGACGACCCGACGCCTCGATCCCGATCATCCCGGCCGCGCTAGCGCACGGTCGGCTCGTGGTCGACAACCTCGTGGCCGACCTGGAGGGCCGGCCGCTGGAGACGATCGAATTCAAGCCCCAGGGCATGCTGGTCTCGCTCGGCGAGAAGGATGCGGTGGTGGAGGTGATGGGGCTGCGCTTCTCCGGCTACTTCGCGTGGCTGTTCTGGAACGCGGTCCACCTCTACAAGCTCGTCGGGCTACGCAAGCAGGTCCAGGTGGCCCTCGACTGGTCCCTCGCCCAGATCTTCCCCCGCGACTCGGCCATCATGCGGCGGCCTCCGCGCTGCGCCATCTGCGCCGCCCACGGTCACGGGCTGCGCCGGCCCGACGCCGCGTGACGCTCGCGGTCGCCGTCCTGGCGTCCGGTCGCGGCAGCAATCTGCAGTCGATCCTCGAGGCGTGTGCGCGGCCGGACTTCCCGGCCCGCGTGTCCGTCGTCGTCTCGGATCGGGAGCAGGCGCCGGCGCTCGATCGCGCCCGCCGGGCCGGCGTGGAGGCGCTCTGGGTCAACCCCAAGGACTACGCCGACCGCGAGGCGTTCGACCTGACCCTCGTGCGCGAGCTGGAGCGACGCGCCATCGGCCTCGTGTGCCACGCCGGGTGGATGCGGATCCTCTCGCCGGCGTACGTACGGGCCTTCGCCGGGCGCGCGCTGAACATCCACCCCTCGCTGCTGCCGGCCTTTCCCGGGCTGCATCCCCACCGCCAGGTCCTCGCCCACGGGGCGAAGGTCAGCGGTGCCACGGTGCACTTCCTCGACGAGGGCGTGGACACGGGGCCCATCGTGCTGCAGGCGGCCGTGCCGGTCGAGCCACCGGACACCGAGGAGACGCTCGCGGCCCGGATCCTCGTCGAGGAGCACCGGCTATATCCCGAGGCTATCCGGCTCTTCGCGCAGGGACGCTTGCGCATCGAGGGCAGACGCGTCATCGTGCTGCCGGAGGCCCGAGCCGAATGAAGGTCCGCCGTGCGTTGCTCTCGGTGCACGACAAGACCGGCGTGGTGGACTTCGCCAGGGCCCTCGCCGGGCTGGGGGTGGAGATCCTGTCGACGGGCGGGACCGCCCGGACGCTGCGCGACGCCGGGGTGGCGGTGCGCGACGTGTCGGAGGTCACCGGGTTCCCCGAGATGCTGGACGGGCGGGTGAAGACGCTGCATCCCAAGATCCACGGGGGCATCCTGGCCCGACGCGACGTCCCGGCCCATCTCGAGGCCCTCGCGCGCCACGAGATCCCGCCGATCGACCTCGTGGTCGTGGCCCTGTATCCCTTCGAGGCCACCGTCGCGCGCCCCGGCGTCAGCCTGGCGGAGGCGATCGAGCAGATCGACGTCGGCGGGCCCACCATGATCCGCGCGGCCGCGAAGAACCACGCGGCGGTCGCGGTCGTGACCGACTCCGGCCAGTACGACGGCGTGCTCGACGAGCTGCGCGGCAAGGGCGAGCTGAGCGACGCCACGCGCTTCCGGCTCGCCCAGGAGGCGTTCCGGCGGACGGCCCAGTACGACGCCGCGATCACGGCGTATCTCGCGACGGTGGCGGCGCCCGCGGCGGCGACCGACGCCGCGGCGCCGCTACGACTCGAGGGCGAGCGGGCCATGACGCTCCGCTACGGGGAGAACCCGCACCAGACGGCGGCCTTCTACCGGCTCGTCGGCGCACCCGCGATCGGGCTGGCGGGGATCAAGCAGCTGCACGGCCCGGAGCTCGGCTACAACAACGTCCTCGACTTCTCGGCGGCGCTCGGGTTGCTGCTTGAGTTCGACGAGCCGACCGCGGTCGTGATCAAGCACACCAACCCCTGCGGCACCGCCCTGGGCCGGACCGTGGGCGAGGCCATGGGGCGGGCGAAGGCCTGCGACCCGGTGTCGATCTACGGGGGCATCGTCGGCGTCAACCGCACGCTCGACATGACCGTCGTGCAGGAGCTGGCGGGGATCTTCGTGGAGATCCTCTTCGCGCCGGCGTTCGCCCCGGACGCGCTGGAGGAGCTGCGCCGCACGAAGAAGAAGTGCCGCGTCTTCGAGGTGCCGACCGACCGCGCGACCCTGCCGGCGCGCCTGGACGAGTACCGCAGCGTGCTCGGCGGCCTCCTGGTGCAGTCGACCGACTTGGCCGACCTCGATCCCGGCGCGCTCACGACCGTGACCCGCCGCGCGCCGACCGACGCCGAGATGGCCGCGCTGCGCTTCGGCTGGCGCGTGGCCAAGCACGCCAAGTCGAACGCCATCGTCCTGGCCACCGCCGGCCAGGTCGTGGGCGTGGGCGCTGGCCAGATGAACCGCCTCGACTCGGCGCGCCTGGCGGTCATGCGCGCGCGCGAGGTCGGTCTGCCGACCGAGGGATCCGTCTGCGCGTCGGATGCCTTCTTCCCGTTCCGCGACGGGCTCGACGTCGTGGCTGCGGCGGGCGCCACGGCGGTGATCCAGCCGGGCGGCTCGCTGCGCGACGCCGAGGTCATCGCCGCGGCCGACGAGCGCGGCATGGCCATGGTCTTCACCGGCATCCGGCACTTTCGGCATTGATGGGGGCCCCCGACATGGCCCCCCGCACCGGGCAGGCGGAGCGCATCTACGGGATGCGGGAGCTGACGCGCATCCTGACCTTGACGCCGCGGCGCACCGCGCAGCTCCGCCGGCTCAGCCTGCTGCACGGCGACAGCGGCTACACGTTCCGCGACCTGCTCGCCCTGCGGGCCGCGGGCGCGCTGCTCGACGCGGGCGCCTCGGTGCGGCAGATCCGCCAGGCGCTCGACGCGCTCCGCAGCCGCAACCCGGGCCTCGAGCAGCCGCTCGCCGAGGTTCGCCTCGTGCTGGAGGGCGGCCGCCTCCTCGCGCAGTCGGACCGCGTGAAGTTCGAGCCGCGCACCGGCCAGACCGTGCTCGAGCTCGACACGCCGAGCCTCGAGGAGGAGGCGGCGGCCACGCTCGTCACGGGGCTCGTGCGTCCGCTGGCGCCGCCGGTCGAGCAGGCCGAGACGTGGTTCGAGCGCGCCAGCGAGTGGGACAGCGACCCGGCGCAGTGGGAGGACGCGGTCGCCGCCTACCGGCGCGTGGTCGTCATCGACCCGACCTACGCGGCGGCCTGGAACAACCTGGGTCTGCTGCTGCATCGCATGGGACGGTACGACGAGGCCAGCGCCGCCTACGCGTCGGCGCTCGAGCAGGACACGCGCTGCTGCGAGGCCGTCTACAACCTGGGCTCGCTCGCCGAGGACCGCGCCGATCTGGAGGAGGCCGTGCGCTGCTATCAGCAGGCGCTCGAGATCTCGCCCGACTACGCCGACGCCCACTTCAACCTCGCCGGCGCGCTCGCGCGCTCCGGCCGCGCCGACGAGGCGATCGCGCACTGGCAGCGCTACCTCGAGCTCGACGCCGGCAGCCCCTGGGCCCGCATCGCGCGTGCGCACCTCGAGGTCCTCGAGTCGCCGGGGGATCCGCCGGAATGAAGGTCCTGCTGGTCGGCGGCGGTGGGCGGGAGCACGCGCTCGCCTGGAAGATTGCGCAGAGCCCGCTCGTCGAGTCCTTGTGGGCGGCGCCGGGGAACCCTGGCATCGCGCGCCACGCCCGCTGTCTCGACCTTGCCGTCGACGACGCCGACGGTCTCGCGACGTTCGCCAACGGCCACGACGTCGACCTCGTCGTCGTCGGCCCCGAGCAGCCGTTGGTGGCCGGCCTCGCCGACGCGCTCCGCGCGAAGGGCCTCGAGGTGTTCGGTCCCGGCCGGGGCGCGGCGGCGATCGAGGGCTCGAAGGCCTACGCCAAGGCGCTGATGGCGCGCCACGGCGTGCCCACCGCGCGCTTCGCGACGTTCACCGACGCGGTGGCCGCCCGCCGCTTCGCGCGCGAGCTCGGGACGCCCTGCGTCGTGAAGACCGACGGGCTGGCGGCCGGCAAGGGCGCCATCGTGTGCGCGACCCTGGAGGAGGCGGACGCCGCGATCGCCCAGTGCATGGAGCGGCGGGAGTTCGGCGCCGCCGGCGCCACCGTCGTCGTCGAGGAGTTCATGCGCGGCGAGGAGGCGTCGTTCTTCGTGCTGGCCGGCGCCGGGGGCGTGCTGCCGCTCGCCGCCGCCCAGGACCACAAGACGATCTTCGACGGCGACCGCGGCCCCAACACGGGAGGGATGGGCGCCTACACGCCGGTGCCGGCGGTCGACGCGGCCGTGCAGGCGCGCGTCATGCGCGAGATCGTCGAGCCGACCCTCGCCGCGCTGGCCGCCGACGGCGCGCCGTACACCGGCGTCCTCTACGTCGGGCTGATGCTCACGGCCGAGGGCCCCAAGGTCGTCGAGTTCAACTGTCGCTTCGGCGACCCTGAGTGCCAGCCCATCCTGATGGCCATGGACGAGGACCTGGTGCCGCTGCTGGCCGCGGTGGCGCGGGGAGAGCGGCTGCCCGCGCCGCGGCCGTGGGACGCGCCCGGCCGCGCTGCCGTGTGCGTGGCGATCGCGTCGGGCGGCTACCCCGGACGCTACACGACCGGGCACGCGATCACCGGCGTGGACGCCGCCGAGGCGCTTCCCGGCGTGCAGGTGTTCCAGGCCGGCACGGCCCGGCGGGAAGGTCGCCTCGTCACGGCCGGCGGCCGCGTGCTCGGCGTCACCGCCGTGGCCGACGACCTCACGGCGGCGATCGCGGCGGCCTATGAGGGCGTGGGCCGGATCCACTTCGAGGGCATGCACTACCGGACCGACATCGGCCGCCGAGCGGCGGAGGCGAGAGCGACGTGACCCAGCCCGTGGTCGTCGGCATCGTGATCGGCAGTGACTCGGACCTCGAGACCATGCTGGAGACGGTCAAGGTGCTCGACGCGCTCGGCGTCGGCAGCGAGGTGGTCGTCGCCTCCGCGCACCGCACGCCGCACCGGACCGAGGAGTGGGCGAGCGGCGCCGCCGCGCGCGGCCTGCGCGTGCTCATCGCCGCCGCGGGCGGGGCCGCCGCGCTGCCGGGCGTCGTCGCGGCCTTCTCCTCGCTCCCGGTGATCGGCGTGCCCATCGCCGCCACGCCGCTCAACGGCATGGACGCCCTGCTCTCGATCGTGCAGATGCCCAAGGGCGTGCCGGTCGCCACGGTGGCGATCGGCTCCTGGGGCGCGGCCAACGCCGGGCTGCTGGCCGCCCAGATCCTCGCCCTCGGCGACGCCGCGCTCGCCGAGCGGCTCGCGGCGTACCGCAAGCGCCTGGCCGGCGAGGTCGACGAGCGCGCGCAGCGCGTGGCCGAGAAGATGCGCGCCCGCTCGACGCCACGCTGACGCGGCGCCGGCGCCCGACGCCGGCCGCTCCGTCGTGGCCGCGATGACTCGTCTCCTCGCCGTCGATCCCGCCGAGCCCTCGCCCGCGGCCCTGACCACCGCCGCCGACGTGCTGCGCGGCGGCGGCCTCGTCGCGTTCCCGACCGAGACCTTCTACGGCCTCGGCGCCGCCGCCCTGGACGCGGCGGCCGTGCGCCGGATCGTCGAGGTGAAGGGGCGCCCCGAGGGCAAGCCGCTGCTGGTCCTCGTCGACTCCATCGCCATGGCGGAGGCGGTGGCGCTGGCCATCCCGGCCGAGGCGCGTGCGCTGATGGGCCGGCACTGGCCGGGGGCGCTGACGCTGGTGCTCCGCGCGAGGCCCGAGGTCCCCGACGCGGTGACGGCGGGGTCGGGGACGGTCGGAGTACGGCTGTCGCCGCATCCCGTCGCGCAGGCCCTCGTCCGCGCGCTCGGCGCGCCGGTGACCGCCCCGAGCGCCAACCAATCGGGCGGCCCGCCGCCAACCACGGCCGCCGCGGTGCTGGCCGAGTTCCGGGACCGCATCGATCTCGTGCTCGACGGCGGTCCCACGGCCGGCGGTGAGCCCTCGACCGTGCTCGACGTCACCGTCGACCCCCCGCGCCTCGTCCGCGCCGGCGCGGTCCGTGTCTCGCGATGCGCGTGACCGGCGTCATCCAGGCCGGGGGCAAGAGCACGCGGATGGGCGGGCAGCCCAAGGCGCTGCTCGAGCTCGGCGGCCGCCGCATCATCGAGCGCGTGCTGGACGCCGTCGCCCCCGTGGTGGACGATGTGCTGATCGTGACCAACACGCCCGAGCTCTACGCGTTCCTGGACGTCCCCATGGTGGGGGACGTCTATCCCGATCACGGCTCGCTCGGCGGCATCTTCTCGGGCCTCGCCGCCGCCTCCGGCGACGCCGCCTTCACCGTCGCCTGCGACATGCCGTTCCTGCACCGCGACGTGGCGCGTCTGGTGGTGGCCCGGGCGGGGGAGGGCGACGTCGTCATCCCCCGTGTCGGCGAGCAGCTCGAGACGATGCACGCCGTATACGCGAAGGCGTGCCTGCCGCACATCGAGGCGCGCTTGCGCGAGGGGCGCTTCAAGATCGTCGGGTTCTTCGAGCGCGTGCGCGTGGTGGAGATCGACGCGCGTGAGGTCGCCCGCCACCGCGCGCCCGACGTCGTCTTCATGAACGTGAACACGCCCGACGAGCTCGCGCGGGCCCGCGTGCTGGCCGCGGAGCTCGGCTGACGCGCCGATGACGCGGCTGCACCCGGTCGTCGTCGTGCACTACCACGAGATCAGCCTCAAGCGGGGCAATCGCCCGCTCTTCCTGCGCCACCTGGCCCGGAACCTGACGCGGGCGCTGGCCGACGTCGGTCCGGTGACCGTGCGGCAGCGACCGGGGCGCATCGTGCTGAACCTCGACGACCATCCGCAGCCCGAGCTCGTCGCCGAGCGCGCGCGTCGCGTGTGCGGGGTGGCGAGCGTGTCCCTCGGCTACCGCACGGCGTCCACGCTGGACGCGATGCGCGCGGTGATCGGCCGGCTCGTCGAGGGCCGGGAGTTCCGCTCGTTCCGGATCACCGCCCGCCGCGCGTTCAAGACGTACCCGATGACGAGCGTCGAGCTGAACCGCGCGCTGGGCGCCTTCGTCCTCGAGCGCGTGGCGACGCGCGTGGATCTCGAGCACCCGGAGGTGGAGATCGTCGTCGAGGTGCTTCCCGACGAGGCGTTCGTCGCGCTCGATCGCCGCCCGGGCCCCGGCGGCCTGCCGGTCGGCTCCGGCGGCACGGTGGCGGCGCTGCTCTCGGGCGGCATCGACTCGCCGGTCGCGGCCTGGCGCATGCTCAAGCGCGGCTGCCGTGCCGTCTTCGTGCACTTCCACAGCGTGCCGTACCTGCCGCCCACCTCGCAGGCCAAGGCGCGGGCCCTGGTCGAGCGCCTCACGGAGTGGCAGTACGACTCGCGCCTGTTCCTGGTGCCGTTCGGCGAGATCCAGCGCGAGGTCGTGCTGTCGGTGCCGCCCCCCGCGCGCGTCGTCATCTATCGCCGGCTGATGCTCCGCATCGCCGAGGCCCTCGGCCGCGCCGAGGGCGCCCTGGCGCTGACCACGGGCGAGAGCCTGGGCCAGGTGGCCTCGCAGACCCTGGAGAACATCGCCACCATCGACGCCGCCGCCGAGGTCCCCGTCCTCCGGCCGCTCATCGGCACCGACAAGATCGAGATCATCCACGAGGCCAAGCAGCTCGGCACCTTCGACATCTCCATCGAGCCCGACGCCGACTGCTGCACCCTCTTCGTCCCCAAACACCCCCTGACCCGCATGACCCCCTCCCAGGCCACCACCGCCGAATCCCGCCTCGACATCCCCAACCTCGTGAGCACCGGCGTCTCCGAAGCCAAACTCGAGACCTTCTCCTTCCCAGCCCCTCGCTGAGAGAGAGGCCGCGTTCGGCTCCCGACAAGGCACGGTAGGGCGCCGAAACCTCCGAGAGCGCCCGTTTCACTCGCGACGCGTGCCTGGCGACGCCGAGCCTGCGAGGACGCCAGCAGCGCCCGACGAGGCGCCACCGGCCACAAACAAGGTCGGTCACGACGGCCTGCGCGCGGAGGGCGCCGAGGCCCGGCGAGGGCGCCCGTTCACGCGCGTCGCCGCACGGCGCCGAGGCCTCCGAGGGCGCCCCCACCCGCGGAGAGGCGACACTCAACTGAACGAGGTCGGGACGCGACGGCCGGAGCGCGAAGGGCGCCGAGGGCCTCCGAGGGCGCCCGTTTCAGGCGGGCGAGGTACGGCGGCGCCGAGGCCTCCGAGGGCGCCCCACCACGCGCGGCGTCACACCACCCCAACCGGACGCGAGTCGAGACGCGCCACGGCTCCGCCGGGGCGCGGCGAGCCTCCGGGGGGGTATGGGGGGCCATTCGGGGCCCCCCATGATGTAGTCGGCTTGACGCGCGAGGCCACAATCGGTATGGTCGGCCTATGCTCCGCCGTCTTGCCGATGTCGATCCCGAGGTCGCCAAGGCCCTGCGCGAGGAGGCCCAGCGCCAGCACCGGAACCTGGAGCTGATCGCCTCGGAGAACTTCGTCTCCGAGGCCGTGCTGGAGGCGACCGGCTCGGTCCTGACGAACAAGTACGCCGAGGGGTATCCCGGGCGGCGCTACTACGGCGGGTGCGAGGTCGTCGACGTGGTCGAGGATCTGGCCATCGCCCGGGCCAAGGAGCTCTTCGGCTGCGAGCACGCCAACGTGCAGCCCCACTCGGGCGCCCAGGCCAACATGGCGGTCTACTTCACGCTGCTCAAGCCGGGCGACGTGGTGCTGGGACCGAACCTCTCGCACGGCGGCCACCTCACCGCCGGCAGCCCGGTGAACTACTCGGGCAAGTTCTACTCGATCGTCGCCTACGGGGTGCGGCGCGACACCGAGCGCATCGACCTCGATCAGGTCCGGGACCTCGCCAAGCAGCATCGGCCGAAGCTCGTCATCGCGGGTGGCTCGGCCTTCCCGCGGGCGATCGACTTCGCGCCGTTCGGCGAGATCGCGCGCGAGGTGGGCGCGACGCTCATGGCGGACATCGCACACCCGGCCGGGCTCGTCGCCGCCGGCCTGCATCCCTCGCCGATCGGCATCGCCGACTTCGTGACGACCACCACCCACAAGACGCTGCGGGGGCCCCGCGGCGGCATGGTGATGTGCCGCGCCGCCCACGCCCAGGCCCTCGACAAGACGGTCATGCCGGGCGTGCAGGGTGGGCCGCTCATGCACGTCATCGCCGCCAAGGCCGTCGCGCTCCGCGAGGCGCTGACGCCAGAGTGGCGCGCGTACCAGCAGCAGATCGTCCGCAATGCGCGGGCCCTGGCCGAGGCGCTGGTCGCCCGCGGCCACCGGCTGGTGACAGGGGGCACCGACACGCACCTGCTGCTGCTCGACCTCTCCCCACGGAACGTCACCGGCAAGGACGCGCAGGAGGCGCTCGACCGGGCCTGGATCACCGTCAACAAGAACACGATCCCGTTCGAGACGAAGAGCCCGATGGTGACGAGCGGCATCCGGATCGGGACGCCGGCCGTGACCACGCGGGGAATGCGCGAGCCCGAGATGGCCGTGATCGCCGAGCTGATCGACCGCGTGCTGGCCGATCTGGGGTCCTCGGCGGTCGAGGCGAAGGTGCGCGGCGAGGTGCAGGAGCTCACGGGTCGATTCCCGCTCTATCCGGATCGGATGAAGTGAGCGGTCCCGCCACAGGAGGGGGGCGCCGATGAGATGCCCGTTCTGCGGCCACACGGAGGATCGCGTCGTCGACTCACGGGTCGGACGGGAGGGCGAGTTCATCCGCCGCCGGCGCGAGTGCCTGAAGTGCCATCGGCGGTACACGACCTACGAGTACATCGAGGACGTGCTCCCGCACGTGGTCAAGCGCGACGGGCGACGCGAGCCGTTCGACCGTCAGAAGCTGCGGGGCTCCCTGCTCAAGGCGTGCGAGAAGCGCTCGATCGCCATCCAGGCGGTCGACAACGTCGTCGGCGACATCGAGGCCAAGCTCCACGAGCGGGCGGAGAAGGAGATCTCCAGCCAGGAGCTCGGCGACATGGTCATGGAGCAGCTGCAGCGGCTCGACCAGGTCGCCTACGTGCGGTTCGCCTCGGTGTACCGGCAATTCAAGGACATCGCCCAGTTCATGGACGAGGTGAAGGGGCTGCTCAAGGACGACAAGCCGAAGACGACGCCGCCGGCGAAGCCCCGCATTCAGGTCGGCCGGGTGGCGAGGTAGACGCCGGCCGCCACCAGCGCTGCGCCTACCAGGTGATAGGCGTGGGGGGCCTCGCCCATCAGCGCCCACGACAGCGCGAGCACGACGAAGGGCATCAGGTTGAGGATGGCCACCGTACGGCCGGCGCCGAGCGTGCGGATGACCTGGTAGAACCACAGGTGCCCCACCGTGATCGGCACCGCCCCGTACAGCACCACGAGCCAGCCCGTCCACGCCCGCCAGTCCTCCCACGGTTGCTCCACGACCAGCGCCAGCGGTACGAGGACCAGGCCGCCCACGACGTTGGCCCCGGTCATCACCCACACCGGGGGCAGGGTGGAGGCGGCGGCGCGGCTGTAGAGCGAGTACACGACCCAGGCCGATTGCGAGGCCAGGATGAGCAGGTCGCCGCGGTTGACCTCGAACCGTAGCAGGACCGCCGGCGACCCCTGCGCGACGGTGACGAGCACGGCGACAACGCTCAGGCCGATCCCCACCCAGTTGCGGGGGCTGAGCCGGTCGCCCAGCAGGACCGATGCGGCGAGGGCGACGAAGATCGGCGAGGCGGCGCCGACGATGCCCGCGTTGAGGGCCGTCGTGTACTTCAGGCCGAGGTACCAGACAGTAGTGTTGGCGACGAGACCGCTGAGGCCGAGGACCAGGAAGGCGACGTAGTCGGCCCGCCCGAGGGCGCGAGGCAGGGGTGCGGTGACGCGCGCGACGAGCAGCAGCAGCGGGACGGCCAGCAGGGTGCGGGCGCCCGTGAGCGTGAGGGGGCCGAGCTCCGCGAGCGCGAGCTTGCCGAGCGGGTAGTTGCCGGCCCAGAACACGATGACGAGGGCGAGGAGCAGGTACGCGCGCCGGTGGTCCATCGAGCGGGGCCGGGGCTCATGCTACGTGGGGGCCGTGCGGCGAGACAACCCCCGGCGGTGGGGGCCACGGCGATGGCCACCGATCGTTGACTTGCCCGGCGCTGCGCGGTAGCGTGTGCTCAAAATCACGCCGCCATACGCGCCGCACACCACCAAGGGGACGGCCCCCGTAGCGAGGAGACCGAGCCTATGAAGCGGCCGCTGAAGAAGCTGGTGTTCGTCGAGCCCCGGTCGACCCATCTCCACATCTACAGTCGCGTCTGCATCCCGCGGCTCGGCTCGGTCCTGCTCGGCACGATCATGCGGGCCAAGGGGTACGACGTCCGGGTCTACATCGAGGACATCCAGGCGATCGACATGAACGAGGTCCTCTCGGCGGACCTCGTCGCCGTCTCCGCGATCACCTCAACGGCGCCGCAGTCCTACAAGCTCGCCGACGTCGCCCGCGCCGCCGGCGCCGTCGTCGTCATGGGCGGGACCCACACGTCCTTCATGCCCGACGAGGGCCTGCAGCACGCCGACTTCATCGTGCGCGGGGAGGGCGAGTTCGCCTTCCAGGAGCTGGTCGACGCCATCCAGCGCGGGGAGGGGTTCGCGCAGATCCAGAACCTCACCTATCGCGACGACGACGGCCGCATCGTCCACAACCCGGAGCGGCCCAAGATCCCCAACCTCGACGTCAACCCCATCCCCGACTACCACCTGATCGAGGGCTGGAAGCCGGGGGGCGTCATCTCGGTCGCGACGTCGCGGGGCTGCCCGTTCTCCTGCACCTTCTGCTCGGTACCCGGGATGTACGGCCACGCCTTCCGCACCCACTCCATCGACCGAGTGCTGCAGGAGCTCGAGATCCACAAGGGCAACATGTACACGTTCTTCGCCGACGACATCTTCACGGCGAACAAGAAGCGCGTGAAGGAGCTGCTGCGCCAGATGATCGCTCGCGGGCTGACGCCGCCCTGGGGCGCCCAGGTGCGGACGGAGACGGTGGACGACCCCGAGCTGCTGCAGATGATGCGCGACTCCAACTGCTTCAACGTCTACGTCGGCTTCGAGTCGATCAACCCGCGGACGCTCAAGCTCTTCCAGAAGAAGCAGGACCTCGCCAAGATCGAGCGGGCGATCGACCGGTTCCACGGTCACGACATCCGCATCCACGGCATGTTCGTCGTCGGCTCCGACGAGGATGACGTCGAGACGATCGACGCCACCGCGGAGTTCGCCCTCAAGCACGACATCGACTCGATCCAGTTCATGATCCTCACGCCGATCCCCGGCTCGCCCGACTGGGACTCGCTCTACGCCAAGGGCGACAAGTACGTGATCAACCGGAACTGGACCTTCTACGACGGCCACCACGCCGTCCACCAGCCGCGCCGGATGAGCCCCTGGGAGCTGCAGATGGCCGCGATCGGGGCCATGGAGAAGTTCTACTCGTGGCGCGGCATCGCCCAGAAACTGCTCAAGCGCGACATCTACTACGCGACCATCCGCTACTGGGGCAAGAAGATGCTGCGCCAGTGGTGGAAGGATGAGGACAACCGCGCGTACGTCGACTGGCTGAAGAACCAGCTCTACGGTGAGGCCAAGGAGTTCGGTCACCGCTCGGTGAAGACGGTGGGGCTACCCGCCGCGCTCCTTCAAGACAAGCTCGGGCTGCTGCTGCAGCGCTTCCTCGGCGAGCTCGGCGTCACGGTGGTGCCGCTGGCCGAGGCGGCGGTGGAGGAGGCGACGACGCGGGCCCGGCAGACCCTCGACTGCGTCATCACGCCCATCGTCAAGCGGGCCGAGCAGGGCCGCGAGGACTTCTACGCCCAGCTCACCTCGGTGAGCGAGACCCTGCACGCGCAGTGGGACAAGCTCCCCCGCGTGGCCTTCCCGATGATCGGCGGTCAGGGACCGGTCTTCGAGCCCTTCGCCAAGATCGGCCTGCTGGTGACGCAGAACCTCGAGCGCATCCGCGACGCCTACAAGACCGCGGGCGTCGCCGAGGGGCTGTGGGAGGCGGCCTAAGCCGGCCTCAGCTCCAGTCGATCCGCCACACGGGGCCCATGAAGTAGAGCGGGCCCTCGAAGCGCAGGAACGCGGGCGCCTCGCCGACGGCGATCCAGCACTTCACGTCGGGGATGTCGGCCACCAGCAGGGAGGCGAAGAGGCCGAGCTGCGGCCGCATCCGGAACCGGGTGGCGATCACCGCCGCCTCGTTGACCTTCATGGGGTCCTCGGCCGCCGGCTCGAGCAGCATCGACACTAGACGCGGCTTCGGGGTGAACGCCACGATCTGGACGATGCTCGAGTGGCCGGCCGGGAGGTTCTTCATCAGCGTCGTCAGCAGGCCGTTGTAGACGTCCAGCGGCAGGGCGAACTCGCCGGTCAGCGTCTCCTCGGGGCTGTCGTCGTCGGCGCGGTACCGGACGTGGTAGCGGCCCGTCGCCCGGTCGATGCTGGCCTCCACCGTCTCCGGGAACGACGGCCCCTGCTGGAGGATCCGGTAGCTCAGCAGGGTGAAGACGTCCCGCTGGGAGAAGACCACCCGCTCGTCGTAGATGGAGCCATCGCGGAAGCGGAAGACCATGCGGCTCTCGACGACGTGCCCACCCCGGGGGACCTGAATGAGCTCGCCCTGGGCGAGGACCTGGCCGTCCAGCGAGCGCAGGACGGGGAACCCCCGCGTGACGCCCTCGGTGTACTTGACCGTGATCGGATCGGCTGCGGACCGCCCCACGAGCAGGATGAGCAGCGTGAGCAGGGCTGCGAGCGTGGTCCTCGCCATTGGCAGGCTCCTTTGAAAGGAGTGCCTACGCAAGCAGTGTGCCCGGGTTTGGCGAGGCCTGACGCGACCGTCTCGTCGCCGCGGCGAGACGGTCGATACGCTAAGTCTTACGGGGTGTTGGACTCGTGGACTGCAGACGGCCGCCGATGGCCGGCACGGCGCACGAACTCTTCATTCAGAGGAACGCCTTTGCGACAGAGAGGACATTCCGCGGGATCATAGGTCGGGAAGTCGCGACTCACGAGGCTGAAGACCGGCTTGCCGTCGACCTCAACGGACGTCCGCCGCCAGAGGCAGCCCACCCCCACGACCTGCGCGCCCAGCTGCTCCACGAGCTCGATCAGGAGATTGAGCGTCGTCCCGCTCGAGACCAGGTCCTCGATCAGCAGGACGCGGGAGCCTGGGCGGATGAGCCGCTGGAACTCGGCGGGCAACGTCACCCGGCGCTTGCCGCGGGCGAGCCCCTTGGCGCCGTAGACGACGATCGGGCGCGAGGGGTGCGCCCGCGCCACGCAGTGGGAGAGGATCAGGGCCCCCGGGCCCGTCGAGAGGACGACGTCCACGGGCCAGGGGGCGAAGTGCTTGGCGATGACCCCGCCGAGACCCTCGGTGAACGACGGTTCGGTGGTGACGAGGGTCTTCTCGATGTACTCGCTGGTGTGCTGACCGGACGGGAGCAGGACGTGATCGTTCGCGTGATAGGCGCCGGTTCGCTTGAGGATCTCGAGGTGGATCTTCTCGCGAACCTCCGCCTCGACGGCGACAGGATCCTTCTTCTGGGGCGCCGCGCTCATGCGGTCCTCCTGCCCGGCATTATCGCATGGGCGCATGCTAGACTCGCGCCGTATGCGGCTTTTGGCGGTGGAGACCTCGTCGCTGGCCGGCGGGGTAGCGCTGCTCGACGACGAGCGGCTCGTCGCCGAGTACCTGCTCGACGTCAGCATCACGCACTCCGAGCGACTGATGGCGGCGGTCGACCGTGTGCTCGCCGACGCCCGCTGGAGCGCGCGCGACCTCGGCGGCCTCGCGGTCGCCGTCGGCCCCGGCTCCTTCACCGGGCTGCGCATCGCGGTGAGCACCGTCAAGGGCCTGGCGCTCGCCCTGGGGCTTCCCATCGCCGCCGTCCCCACGCTCGACGCGATGGCCGCCGCTGTGCCGTGGGCGGCGCTGCCAGTCTGTCCCGTGCTCGACGCCCGCAAGGGCGAGGTCTACGCCTCGCAGTACCGATGGGACGGTGGCGCGATGCGTCGGGAGTGGGAGTACCTCGCACTGTCACCGGAGGCGTTCGCCGCGCGGCTGACGGAGCCGGTCGTTCTCGTGGGCGACGGCGCCGCCGTGATCCGCTCGCCGTACGCGCGACTGCTGCCGCCGCCGTGCCGGGTGCCGTCGCCCGCGTGCGTGGGCGCGCTCGGCCTCGAGCGACTGCGCCGGGGCGACACCGTGGCCCCCGCCGCGCTCACCCCGCTCTATCTGCGGCCGTCCGAGGCGGAGCTGAAACGTCGTGTCCTCGCTGGCGCTTGACCGGATGCGCCCTGAGGACCTCGACGAGGTCCTCGTCATCGAGCGCGCGTCGTTTACCATGCCGTGGTCGCGGGGCGCCTTCCTCTACGAGATGCAGCAGAACCGCGTGGCCCGCTGCTGGGTGGGGCGTGACGACGACGGACGCGTGGCCGGCTACCTCTGTCTCTGGGAGGTGGCCGACGAGGTGCACATCACCAACGTGGCGGTCCGGCCCGACATGCGGCGCCAGGGCATCGCCCGGACCCTGCTCACCAGCGTCATCGACAATGCCCGCGCGCGAGCGTTCAAGATCGTCGTCCTCGAGGTCCGACCAAGCAACCACAACGCCCTGACCCTGTACGAGTCGTTCGGCTTCAAGGTGGTCGGCCGGCGTCACGGCTACTACTACGACACCGGCGAGGACGCGCTGGTCATGGAGATCGGCCTCCGAGCTCAACCGGCTTCCGGGAACCAGGCGGCCAGGTGACGCGTTAATCCGCAAATGCGGTCCGACCTCCTCGGCGTGGCCCTCGTCATCGGTCTGCTCGGCTGGGCGTCGTCGGCCTCCGCCCAGGGCACGCCGACCTCGCCGGCCGAGGTGGCTCGCGGCAAGTACGTGTTCGGCGCGACCGGCGGCTGCGGCTGTCACACCGCGCCGAAAGGTCAGATCAATGCGGGTGGGCGGAAGTACGACGGCCCCTTCGGGACCGTCTACTCCACGAACATCACGCCCGACAAGCAGAGCGGGATCGGTGGCTGGACGGACGATCAGATCATCGCGGCGATCCGGCTCGGGCGGCGGCCCAACGGCGAGCGCCTGCTGCCCGTGCATCCGTTCCCGATCTTCAACGGGATGGCCGAGGAAGACCTGCGCGCCCTGGTCGCATTTCTGAGGACGACCCCGGCGGTGAACCGCGCCAACCAGCCCAAGAAGATCACGGTGCCACTCTTCGAGTCCGTCTTCCTGCCCACCTGGCTCGCCGCCTTCGCGCCTCGCGAGACGCCGCCGCCGAAGGCGCCCACCTCCGGCATCGCGCGCGGCGAGTACCTGGTCAAGGCCGTGGGGCACTGCGGGGAATGCCACACCCCCCGCACGATGACGATGGCCAGCGACAACAGCCGGTTCCTCGCCGGCACCGCCAAGGGCCCCGAGGACCAGGCGATGCCCAACATCACGCCGGACCCGGACACGGGCATCGGCAAGTGGTCGGTGGAGGAGATCGCCGACTATCTCGGTGGTGGTCTCAAGCCCGACGGCGACGTCGCCGGCGGACTCATGGGCGAGGTCATCGAGGGCACCCTGGCCGGGTACAAGCACATGACCCGGGCCGATCTCGTGGCCATCGCGCAGTACCTCAAGTCGATTCCGGCGGTCCGCAACAAGATCGGCAAGTAGCGCGGTGCACCCAGGCAGGCGGGCCGTTCAACGTCCCGCTCACCCACAAGGAGGCGAGATGAGAGCTCGAGCGATGCTGCAAGCGACGGTGGTGGTCGGCGGCCTGGCGTCCATGGTCCTCGCCGGTTGTGCGAGCGGCGGAATGGGCGCGAAGAAGATGAGCGCCGACGAGGCGATCGCCGCCCGGCAGAAGCTGATGAAGGACCAGGGCGCGGCGATGAAGGCGATCAGCGACGCGGCCAAGGCGGGTCAGCTGCAGGTGATCCCGGCCGAGGCGGAGAAGCTCAGGGTCACTGCCAAGGAGATCCCGGCCCTGTTCCCGCAGGGCTCGGTGAACGCCGCGACCTCGCGCGCCAAGCCCGAGATCTGGCAGAAGTGGGCGGAGTTCGAGGGAAGCGCCAAGAGTCTGGAGACGAAGGCGAGCGCGCTCGCCACGACGGCGAAGGGCGGGGACGCGGCCGCGACCAACACCGCGGTGGCGGAGCTCGGCAAGACGACGTGCGGCGCCTGCCACACCGCGTTCCGAGGCCCCGAGATCAAGAAGTAGACGGCCGGGCCACGCTGCGCCCGACGAGGAGAGCCGACATGCGAGGACGACGAACTCTTGTGGGCCTCGCGCTCGCCGTCGTGGCAGCGTGGCCCATCGCCGCCGCCGCCGAGACGATCAACTTCAAGCTGCTGCCCCGCTACTCGTACGCAACCTTCAAGACCGACGCCCCGCTGGAGACGGTGGTCGGGCACACCGCCGACACCGGCCTGCAGGCCGAGCTCAGCCTCGATCCGGCCAAGCCGCAGGCGGCCAAGGCCGTGGTGAAGGTGGACATGAACGTGGTCCGCACCGGCATCGACAAGCGCGACGCCGACATGCGGTCCAAGACGTACCTGGACACCGAGACCGAGGCCAACCGGTGGGTCACGTTCGACGTCAAGAGCGTGGAGATCGCCGGTCCGCTGGAACCCGGGAAGGTCGTCCCGGCCAAGATCCGCGGCCTGCTGACGGTCAAGCAGAAGGCCGTTGAGCGCATCGCCGATGGCACCGTGTCGTACATCAAGCTGACACCGGAGCAGGTCGAGGCCCAGAAGCGCTTCGGGTTCGCCTCCGACAACGTCAAGGTGCGGACGAAGCTCGGCACGACCTTCACCGATCACGGCATGCAGATCCCGCAGCTGCTCATCCTCAAGCTGTCCAACGACATCGCGATCGAGACCGACCTGACGTTCATCAGGCAGTAGCGTCGGCGGGCGGGGGCTCTGCCCCCGCCCACGCGCTCGGTGCGCTCCCGCGGGTGCTACAATCCGCTGGTTTTCAACGCCATGGCGAACACTTCCACGTCTCGTTCCTCCGATCCCGCGGCGCTCGTCGAGCGGATGCTCGGGGGCGATCGGCTGGCGCTGGCGCGGTTGATCACGCACGTGGAGAACCGGACGGCGGCGGTGCCGGCGATCATGAAGGCGATCTATCCGCGGGCGCGGGGCGGCTACGTCCTCGGCGTCACGGGACCGCCCGGGGCGGGGAAGTCCACCGTGGTCGACCGGCTCACGGCCCACCTGCGGGCCGAGGGGCTGACGGTCGGGATCGTCGCGGTCGATCCGTCCAGCCCGTTCACCGGCGGCGCGGTGCTGGGCGACCGCATCCGGATGCAGGCCCACGCGCTCGACGCCGGCGTGTTCATCCGCTCGATGGCCACGCGCGGCTCGCTGGGCGGGCTGGCCCGCGCGACGGGCGAGGTGCTCAAGCTGCTGCTGGCGTTCGGCCACGACTGGGTGCTGGTCGAGACGGTCGGCGTCGGCCAGACGGAGTTCGACATCATGCGGCTGGCCGACACCACCGTGGTCACGCTGGTGCCGGAGTCGGGCGACGCCATCCAGACGATGAAGGCCGGGCTCCTGGAGGCGGCCGACGTGTTCGTCGTCAACAAGGCGGACCGCGCTGGCGCCCCCGCGCTGATGGCCGAGCTGAAGTTCGCCGCGCACCTGCACTACTCGAGCACGACCTCGCCCAAGGACATCGACTGGGAAATTCCGGTGCTGTCGTGTCAGGCCCAGGCCGACGTCGGCGTCATCGAGCTCCTGGCCGATGTCCGGCGCCACCGCGCGGCGCTGGAGGCGGCGGGCGCGCTGGAGACGCGCCGGCGCCGGCGCCGCCGCGCCGAGCTGGAGGCGCTCCTGCTGGAGGAGTTCCGAGACCGGGTGGCGCGCGGGATCGCCGGGGGCCCGCTACGGACGACGTTCGACGAGGTCGAGGCCGGGGCGACCGACCCCTACTCGGCCGTGGCGACGATGTTGCACATGATCTCGCTGCAGGACTCGTAGACACCCGCGAACGACTCGAAGGCCGTTCTGCGGCGGTGTCCCGCAGGTCGACGGCATATGGTTTGCGCAGACCGAGTCCATGGTGGATGCCCTGCGGGGGGTGGTTGTCGTGGCGGTTGAGGACGACCCCGACGGGCTTGCCCTGCTTCAGCTCGTCATGGAGCACGATGGGGCCCTCGTCGTCCCCGCCTCGGACGCGAGCTCGGCCTTGGACACGCTGCGCCGGATGCGTCCCACCATCTTGGTGACGGACTTGAGTATGCCGAGCCATGACGGCATCTGGCTGGTGACCGAAGCTCGGCGCGCGGGGTTACTGACGGACGTCCCCGCGGTGCTCCTCACCGCGTTCACGATGACACAGCAGGAAGTGAGAGAAGCTGGCTTCGACGCCTACTTGCAGAAGCCGGTGGACCCGACCGCCTTGCGGGGAACCCTCCGCGCTCTGTGCCATCATGCCGCGTGAGGCCCGTCGGGACCGACGTTGCGGGAGCATCGGCGACGCGTTGCGTCGTTGAGCCATGTCGGTCCAGATCGACGCATTCCTGAGTGCCCACAGTCCGAGGTTCATCTGCATCAACTGTCTGGCTGCAGTCACCAGTCGTGAGGAAGCGGATGTACGAGCGACCGTGCAGATGCTGTTCGCAGAGCGTCGCGCGGAGACGAGAGTCGAAAAGTGCCCGAACTGCAGCGTCACGGCGTTCGTTGTGCGGCATCGCGGGCAGTGATGAGGCCGCGCTGCGCTCGGAGCTGAAGCGCCGTTCCTGAGACCGTGACCGCCACCCGCCTCGCCAACCTCCGCGCCGCGCTCGCGTTCCTGCGCCTGCCGCCCACCGAGCCCGAGCTGGAACTGCTGCATCGGACCTTCGACAACTGGCACGGGCTCGGGATGGTGACCGTGGGAGTCGAGCGGCTGGGGTACAGGCTCAGCCTGAGCCACGTGGCCGAGGGCGAGTGGCGGGCCTACTTCACGGGCGACAACCAGAAGCTCGCGCCGGTTGGGTACGGCGTGGCGTCGACACCGTGGACCGCCGTCCAGCAGGCGGCCTGGACGGCGGTGCCGAAGCGCTGACGTCGTCCTCCTTCGGCTCCCGCGCGGTCACGCTCCCCATGATATCGTTGGAGCGCTCATGACCACGGCGTCGGTGCCCTTCCGCGACACCTTCTGGAACGTCCCCGGCTGGGCCCAGATCCTCCTCTACGTCGGCGGCGTCGTCGCGATCGCGCTCTTCGCGTGGGGCGTGTGGCAGCGCGTGCAGCTCTGGCGCGCCGGCGGCCCCGAGGCACGCCTCGACGACATTCCGCAGCGCCTCAAGCTCGTCGCGAAGCACGCGCTCGGCCAGGCCCGCGTGCTCTCGCAGGCCTACCCCGGAGTGATGCACGCCACGATGTTCTGGGGCTTCCTGGCGCTCTTCATGGGCACCGTGCTCGCCACGATCGACTACGACATCACGCTGCCGCTCTTCGACTACAAGCTGCTGAAGGGCGACTTCTACCTCTACTACGAGACGGTCCTCGACCTGTTCGGGCTCTTCTTCGTGATCGGGCTCGGCATGGCGGTGTGGCGGCGGTTCGTGCTGCGGCCCGCCCGCGTTGACCCCGAGGCGCGCTTCGCCTACGTCCTGGCGCTCCTGTTCGTGATCAACGCGACCGGGTTCGTGATGGAGGCCTGCCGGCTGGCCGTGGTGCAGCCGTGGTGGGGCGGGTGGTCGCCGGTCGGCTGGGTGCTGGGGCAGGCGATGCTGGGCGTCGGCATGGGCGAGGGCGCGCTGCGCGCCGTGCACCTGAGCGTCTGGCTCTTCCACGCGGTGATCTCGCTGGTCTTCATCGCGATCATCCCGCGCTCGTACTTCATGCACCTGGTGACGACGCCGCTGAACATCTTCTTCTCGAAGCTCGGGCCGCGCGGCGAGATCCGGAAGATCGAGAACATCGAGGAGGCCGAGAGCCTGGGGGTCTCCAAGCTCGAGGAGTTCTCGTGGAAGCGACGGCTCGACTTCGACGCCTGCCTCGAGTGCGGCCGCTGCCAGGCGGCGTGCCCGGCCTACCTCTCCGGCTCCGCGCTGAGCCCCAAGCGGGTCATCGTCAAGCTCAAGCGCCACCTGCACGGCCAGCTGCCGGGGCCGATCCACGGCGAGCTCATCAAGGCCGACGAGCTGTGGGCCTGCACCACGTGCATGGCCTGCGTGCAGGAGTGTCCGGCCTTCATCGACATCGTCGACACGATCATCGATCTCCGCCGCTACCTGGCGCTCTCCGAGGGGGCACTGCCCTCCACGGCGCCGCAGTCCTTGCAGAACATCCAGCGGGCCGGCAACCCGTGGGGCCTGCCGGCCGGCGAGCGCCTGGCCTGGGCCGAGGGGCTCGACGTGCCGCGGCTGGAGCCGGACAAGGAGGTCGAGTACCTCTACTGGGTCGGGTGCTCGGCGTCGTACGACAAGCGCAATCAGGCCATCGCCCGCTCGGTCGTGGCGATCCTCAAGAAGGCGGGCGTGTCGTACGCGGTGATGCAGGAGGAGCGCTGCCACGGCGAGGTGGCCCGGCGGCTGGGCGAGGAGTACCTCTACCAGACGCTCCAGGCCGAGAACGTGGAGGCGATGAACCAGTACAAGTTCAAGAAGGTCATCACCCACTGCCCGCACTGCTTCAACACCATCAAGAACGAGTTCCCGCAGTTCGGCGGGACCTACCAGGTCCTCCACCACTCGCAGGTCATCGACGAGCTCATCCAGGCCGGGCGGATCAAGCCCATCAAGCCGCTGGCGGGTACGGTGGCCTTCCACGACTCGTGCTACCTCGGCCGCTACAACGGCATCATGGACGCGCCCCGGCGCGTGGCAGCCGCGGTGCCGGGCCTGCGGGTGATCGACCCGCCGCGCGCCCGCGAGCGCGGACTCTGCTGCGGCGGCGGCGGCGGCCACATGTGGATGGAGGTCAAGGCGGAGCGGCGCGTCAACGTCATCCGCACCGAGGAGCTGCTGGAGACGGGGGCGGGCGTGGCCGCGACCGCGTGCCCGTTCTGCCTGGCCATGGTGGACCTCGGCCGCAAGGTCAAGGAGGCCGAGGAGAAGCTCGCCGTGAAGGACGTCAGCGAGCTCGTCGCGGAGAGCCTGGAGTGAAGCAGCTCCTGCGCGTGCTGCCGAACCTGGTGCGACTGATTGCCCGGCTCGTGAACGATCCGCTCCTGCCCCGCGCCGCCAAGATCGCCCTGGCCGCCGCGATGGTGTACCTGGCGAGCCCGCTCGACCTGCTGCCGGACTTCATCCCGCTGGTCGGCTACCTCGACGACCTGCTGCTCGCCTCGGTCGTCGTCGACGGCCTGCTGAACTGGGTCGATCGCGCCGTCGTCCTCAAGTACTGGCCCGGCTCGCCCGACTCGCTCGAGCGCGTAGCCCGCGCCGCGCGCCTGCTCGCCGTCTGGGTGCCGGGCCGCATCAAGGCCCGGATCTTCTCGCCCCGCGCGTCGTAAGCGGTCTGCGCCCCTGTCGCCCCGGAGCCGGTTGCATCCGGGGCCGCCGTCTGCCACTCTCTGCTCCATGCCCTTGACCGCCGAGCAGGCCCGTGTGGTGCGCGAGCGTTTCGGGACCCCCTGTTACGTGTACGACCGCGAGGCGCTGGAGGCCGCCGCCCGGCGGGCGCTGTCGTTCCCGGCTCCGTTTGGCTTCACGCTGCGCTACGCGATGAAGGCCAATCCCAGTCGCGGCATCCTGACCCTGTTCCGCGAGCTGGGGCTCCACGTCGACGCGTCCAGCGACCACGAGGTCGAGCGGGCGCTGCGGGCCGGCTTCGCCCCGGGGGCGATCCAGCTCACCTCGCAGATGCCCTCGCCGAACCTGGCCGAGCACCTGCGGCGGGGGGTGCTCTACAACGCCTGTTCGTTACACCAGCTCGACGCCTTCGGCCGGGCCGCCCCGGGCCGCGAGGTCTCGGTGCGGATGAACCCCGGCCTCGGCAGCGGCGCCACCAACCGCACCAATACCGGCGGCCCCGCCTCCAGCTTCGGCATCTGGCACGAGTACCTCGAGGACGTGACGACGCTCGCCAAGCGCTACGACCTCCGCATCACGCGTCTGCACAGCCACATCGGCTCCGGCACCGACCCCGAGGTGTGGAAGCGCTGCACCCGCATGACGCTCGAAATCGCCGCCCGGCTGCCCGAGGTCCGTGTGATCAACCTCGGGGGTGGCTTCAAGGTGGGCCGGATGCCCGGCGAGCCGTCGACCGAGATGGCCGACGTCGGCGCCCACGTGCGGGCCGAGCTGCTCGCGTTCCGCGACCGCGACGGCCGCGAGCTCGGCCTGGAGATCGAGCCCGGGACGTACCTGGTGGCCAACGCCGGCGTCGTCGTCGCCACGTGCGTGGACGTCGTGGACACCGGCCGCGAGGGCTACCTCTTCGCCAAGCTCGACGCCGGGATGCCGGAGGTGACGCGCCCGTCCCTCTACGGCGCCCAGCACCCGATCGACGTCCTCGCCGACGGGCGTCCGGCGGCCGACGTCGTGTTCGTCGGGCCGTGCTGCGAATCGGGCGACATCCTCACCCCCGCGCCCGGCGACCCGGAGGCCCTCGCGCCGCGCCGGGTGCCGCGCCCGCAGGTGGGTGACCTCGTGATCGTCGGCGGGGCCGGCGCCTACTGCGCCGCGATGTCGACGATCAACTACAACTCCTACCCGCAGGCTCCCGAGGTCCTCCGAGAGCCGGACGGGGCGCTGCGACTCCTGCGGCGTCGCCAGCGGCTCGAGCAGGTCTGGGAGAACGAAGTCTAGCGGCTTGGCCCACGCCGCTCGTCTCGTCGCGATCGGCCTCGTCTACTTCCTGGCCGGCCGCATCGGACTGCAGCACTTTGCCGTCGTCCACGTCAGCGCCAGCCTGATCTGGGCACCGGCGGGCATCGGCACGGCGGCGTTCCTGCTCTACGGCGGCCGCGTGTGGCCGGCGATCTTCGCGGGCGCCTTCCTCGTCAACGTCACGACCGCGGGCTCGCTGCTGACCTCGATCGCCATCGCCAGCGGCAACACGCTCGAGGCGCTCCTCGGCGCCCACCTCGTGGGCCGGTTCGTCGGCGGCACGCAGGCCTTCGAGCGCCCGGGCGACGCGGTCCGGTTCCTGGTCGCGGCGGCGATGCCAAGCGCCGCGCTGAGCGCGACCGTGGGCGTGACCGCGCTCGGGCTCGCGGGCCTGGCGCCGTGGGCGGCCTACGGGCCGATCTGGTGGACGTGGTGGCTCGGCGACGTGGCGGGCGAGCTCATCGTCGTGCCGGCGGTGGTGCTGTGGTCCCGACACCGCGGCCTCGGCCAGATCGGCGAGCGCCCCTGGGAGGCGATCCTGCTCGCGCTGGGCACGGTCGCGGTCGCCCAGGCGGTGTTCGGCGGCGCGCTGCCGTTCCCGCGCAAGACGTACCCGCTCGCCTTCCTCATGACTCCCGCGCTGCTGTGGTCGGCGTTCCGCTTCGGCCCCCGCGAGGCCACCGCGGCGATCGCCCTGGTCTCCGGCCTCGCCGCGGCCGGGACCCTGCGCGGGTCCGGTCCGTTCGCGGCCGGCACGGCCGTCGAGTCGTTCGTGCTGACGGCGGTGTTCATGGTCACCATGGGCGTCACGATCCTGCCGGTCGCCACCCTGGTGTGGGACCGCAACCGCGCGGAACGGGAGCGCACCGCGCTGCTGGACCGCGAGCAGAGCGCGCGGGCCGAGGCCGAGGAACGACGGCGCGTCGCCGAGGAGCTCGCGGCCACCGCGCGCTCGTTCACGGAGACGCTGGAGGTGGCCGACGTGGGGGCCCGCGTCGTCGGCGTCGTCCTCGGCGCGTTCGGCGTGCGCGCGGCCGGGCTCCGCCTGCTCGAGCCCGACGGCTCGCTGGTCGGCGTGGCTTTCGGCGGCGCGATGGCGGAGGCGTTCCGGCCCGGCCACGTCATCGTGGGCGGCAACGCCTCGGTGTCGGGTCTCGCCGTCACGCAGGCGGCGCCGGTGTGGAGCGAGGACGTCTTCGCCGACCCGCGCCTCCGCGTGGCCGACGACGTGCGGCGGGGCATGACCCATGCCGGCGACGGGGCGGTCTTGGCCGTGCCCCTGCGGCTGAAAGGGCAGGTGATCGGCGCGCTCTCCGTCGCCGACCGGGCCGGCCGTCGCTTCACGGCGGGCGAGATCGACACGCTGCAGGCCTTCGCCGACCAGGCGGCGGTCGCGGTCGACAACGCCCGCCTGTACGAAGAGGCGACGCGCCAGCGCAGGGAGTCGGAGGTCGTCGCGGCGCTCGCGGCCGAGATCAACCGCTCGCTCGATCTCGACCGGGTGCTGCAGCAGGTGGCCGAGGCGGCGGCGACCCTGTGCGCGGGCGACGTCGTCCACGTCGTGCTCAGCGAGCCGGAGACCGGCGCGTTCCGCCTGCGCCTGTCGGTGGGCGCGCGAGACCTGGAGGCCGCGCTGCCGCTCGACCCGAGCCGCGGGCTCGGCGGCCGCGCGCTGGCGACCAAGCGACCGCACCGGACGCCCGATGCGCTGGCCGAGCCGGCGATGCGCGAGGAGCACGGCGCCGGCATCGTGCGTGAGGGCCTCCGCGCGATGATGGTCGTGCCGGTCCGGGGGGAGGAGGACACGGTCGAGGGACTCATCTACGTGAGCCGCCGCACGGTGACGCCGTTCAGCGAGCACGACGAGGCCATCGGCCAGCGGCTGGCCGACCACGCGGCGATCGGCATCCGCAACAGCCGTCTGTTCGCCGCCGAGCGGGCGGCCCGCGGCGAGGCGTACGCGGCCAACCGGGCCAAGGACCACTTCCTGGCGACCCTGTCGCACGAGCTGCGCACGCCGCTCAACGCCATGATGGGCTGGCTGCGGATGCTGCGGAACCCGCGTCTGGACGAGGCCCAGAAGACGCACGCGGTGGACGTCATCGAGCGCAACGCCCGTCTGCAGGCCCAGCTCATCAACGACCTGCTCGACGTCTCCCGCATCATCGCGGGCAAGCTCGAGATGGAGCGGTTCGCGATCGACCTCGTGCTCGTGGTCCAGGAGGCGGTCGAGGCCATTCGCGGTGACATCGAGGGCAAGTCGCTGGCCCTCGGCGTGAGCCTCGACCCCGCCACCGGCGAGGTGCTCGGCGACCCGATGCGCCTGCAGCAGGTCGTGGCGAATCTGCTGTCGAACGCCGTGAAGTTCACGCCGCGGGGGGGCCGCATCGACGTGCGGCTCGTCCGCGAGGGCGTGCACGCCCGGCTGAGCGTCGCCGACAGCGGGGAGGGGATCGACCCCGCGGTGCTGCCGCACATCTTCGAGCCCTTCCAGCAGGCCGATAGCACCACGACGCGCACCCACCAGGGGCTCGGCCTCGGCCTCGCCATCGTGCGGCAGCTCGTCGAGGCCCACGGCGGACGCGTCGAGGCCGTCAGCCCGGGTCGGGGCGCCGGCGCGACGTTCGTCGTCGAGATCCCGATCATCGCCGTCCGGGAGGTGCGCGGGCGCGCCGGCGTCGCGCCGGTGACCGGCGCCGGCGCCCGGCTCGACGGGCTGCGCGTGCTGGTCGTCGACGACCACGGCGACGCGCGCGAGCTGCTGGGCATGGTGCTCCGCGAGCGGGGCGCCGAGGTCCACCTGGCCGGCGGCGTGACCGAGGCGCTGGAGATCGTGACGCGCGCGGCGATCGACGTGGTCGTGAGCGACCTCGCGATGCCGGGTGCCGACGGCTACGACCTCATCGCGGCCGTGCGGGCCCGGGGCCGCGCCGTACCCGCCGTGGCGCTCACCGCCTACGCCGGCGCCGAGGTCCGGGAGCGGGCGATCGCGGCCGGCTTCTCGGCCCACGCCACCAAACCGCTCGACCCCGACGATCTCGTCGCGCTCATCGCCAAGCTACCCCGGGGGTGAGGACCGGCGGATGTCGAGCATCGGCGGGACGTCGGCCGTGCCGCCCTGCAGCTCGAGCCGAGTGATCCGTCCCATGTGGGCGATGATGTCCGCGATGCGCCGCACGCTCTCGAGTGCTCCGTCGATCTTCGCGACGTCGCCCTCGTCGGTTTGCCGTCGACGGAGCATCTCCAGGCGGGCGGTGACGACGGACAGCGGGTTGTTGATCTCGTGGGCGGCCGCGTTGGCCAGGTGGGCCACGTAGCGCAGCGCCTCGGTCCGGCGCTCGGCCTCCTCGGCCCGCCGCGCGTCGCCGACGTCCTCGAGGATGCCCTCGTAGATCATCGTGCCGTCTTCCTCGGTGGCACGCACCTGCATGCGGGCCCACATGGTGGTGCCGTCCCCACGGCGCAGCTGGGCCGTGAAGTCGGCGACGTTGTCGCGCGCCAGCGCCTCGCGCAGGCGGTCGCGGTCCGCACGATCGACGTAGAGGTCGGCGGTGTTGACCGCCATCAGCGCCCCCCGGTCCGCGAAGCCCAGGAGCTGCACGAGGGCGGGGTTGGCGTCGAGGACCCTCCCCGCCTGGTTGGTCCGCCACACGCCGGCCGGGACCCGGTCGAGGAGGTTGTGGTAGCGGGCCTCCGCGGCCTCCGCCTCGGCCCGCTGCTGCTGCGCCTCGGCCAGCAGGCGCGAGCTGCGGAGCAGCAGCCCGACCTGCTGGCCGATCGCGCGCAGGGTGGCCACCTCGGCCGCCTGGAAGCGACGCACCGCCGTCCACCAGACCCAGGTAGAAGGCGCCCACGACGCCCGAGGTCTCCCGTAGCGGGATGACCAGTCCGGACTGATGGGGAAACCGCCGCAAGAGCGGGAAGGCGAAGCGAGGGTCGCGCTGGACGTCGTCCGACCAGACGACCTCCCCGGCGAGCACGCTGTCGCGGAATCCTTGCTCGTCGACCGGCAAGGGCTCGCCGGCCAGGACGGGAAGCGCGTCCTTCGGCACCCGGTAGGCGGCTACGGGATACAGGGCGGTCCCCGCGGGGTTCAACACGTGGGCGGAGATGGTGTCGGCCCCCGTGAAGCGAGCCAGGTGGCGGCAGGTCTGTCGCAGGGCCTCGGTGAAGTCCGGGCCCCCGGCCAGGGTTGCCGCGATCGCGAGCAGGGTTTCGGCCTCGCCCGGCCGTCCGTGTTCGTCGCTCAACGTGCCACTCTTACCGATTCTCGACGAAGGGCGCAAGGGGCTGGGACCATGGACGGGGGGTGGCGTTGACATGCCCCGACGCGCTGCGTACATTTCAGACCAAGTACCGGGGCCGATGAACACCATCCTCGTCGTCGATGACCGTCCCGACGCCCGCTACGCGCTGGTGAGGACGCTCACCGGCGCGGGCTTCGACGTCCGCGAGACGGCCACCGGCCGTGACGCGTTGCGGCTGGCGCGGATGTTCCCGGATCTCATCGTCCTCGACATCGCCCTGCAGGACATGGACGGGTTCGAGGTGTGCCGCCGCCTCAAGATGGACTCCGTCACGAGCGGCATTCCCGTCGTCCAGAAGACCGCGGTCTTCCGCGACGAGGAGCACCGACGGCGCGGGCTGCAGGCCGGCGCCGACGAGTACCTGACCGAGCCGATCGAGCCCCAGACGCTGGTCGATACGGTCAAGCGGCTGCTGAGCCGCCGCGGCACGTAGCCGCACCGTCCCCGAAGCCAACAGTTTCTCTCACCGCCTGACGAGGCGACGTGGTGCCCGATGAGCGCTGAGCGCAAGAGCCGGATCGCCGACGTCATAGACCATCACGAGAAGGATCTCCTCGCGGCGTGGGTCGACCGCCAGCTGCAGTCGGTCACCTCGCGCCGGGACCTGATCAACGAGGCCGACTTGCGCGAGCAGGCGCGCGCCTTCCTGCGCGCGCTGCGCGACGCCATGGCGTCCGGGAACGACGACATCCACACCGGGGCGCCGTGGGCCAACACCCGCGAGCTGCTCGGCTCGATCTCGACGACCCGGGCTCGCCTGGGGTTCACGCCGTCGGAGACCGCCACGTTCGTGTTCTCGTTGAAGGAACCTCTGTTCGCCCTCTTGCGCCAGCAGCTGGGCACCGACGCCCGGGCCACCGCCGACGAGACGTGGACCGCCACGATGATCCTCGATCGCCTGGGGCTCTACACGACCGAGGTCTACCAGAAGGGGCGTGAGGAGGTCATCGTCCGGCAGCAGCAGGATATGCTGGAGCTCTCCACGCCGGTCGTCCAGCTCTGGGACGGCATCCTGGGCCTGCCGCTCATCGGCACGCTCGACAGCGCGCGGACGCAGGTCGTCATGGAGAGCCTGCTGCAGCGCATCGTGGACACCGGCGCCCGGATCGCCATCATCGACATCACGGGCGTGCCGACGGTCGACACCCTCGTCGCCCAGCACCTGCTCAAGACCGTGGCCGCCGCGCGGCTCATGGGCGCCGACTGCATCATCAGCGGCATCCGGCCCCAGATCGCCCAGACCGTGGTCCACCTCGGGCTCGACCTCGCCACCGTCGTGACCAAGGCCACCCTGGCCGACGCGTTCGCGGTCGCGCTGCAGCGGACCGGGCTGGCGGTGGTGCGTACGACGCCGACGCGCTGAGGCTCTGCCCGTGGAGCGGATCCCGATCCTCAAGATGGGCCCGGTGCTCCTCGTGTCGATCCAGGTCGACATGCACGACCAGCTCGCCCTGACGCTGCAGGACGACCTGACCGATCGCATCGTGAAGACGCGCGCCCGCGGCGTGCTCATCGACATCTCCTCGCTGGAGGTGGTCGACTCCTTCATCGGCCGCATGCTGGGCAACATCGCCGCCATGTCGAGGGTGCTCGACGCCGAGACGGTCGTGGTGGGCATGCGGCCCGCCGTCGCCATCACCCTCGTCGAGCTCGGCATGTCCCTCAGCGGCGTGCGCACGGCCCTCAACGTGGAGCGGGCGATGGAGATGTTACCGGGCGCCAACGGCGACGCCGTGGCGGCGCCGGGCGAGGGAACGGATGGCCGTCGCCCGGACTGAGAAGCTCCCGGTCCAGTCGTCGGAGGACATCGTCAAGGTCCGTCAGGTGGTGCGGGCCTGGGCCGTCGCGCAGGGCTTCACGCTGGTCGACCAGACGAAGATCGTCACCGCGGCCAGCGAGCTGGCCCGCAACACCGTGATCTACGGGGGCGGTGGCACCGTCGAGCTCGAGAGCCTCGGCGACGGCAAGCGCCGCGGCCTGCGTCTGACCTTCGCCGACCAGGGGCCCGGCATCGCCAACCTCGAGGAGGCGCTCCGGGACGGGTTCACCTCGGGTGCGGGTCTCGGCCTGGGGCTGGGGGGCGCGCGACGGCTCTCCAACGAGTTCGAGATCCAGTCGCAGCCGGGTGTCGGCACCACGGTGCGGATCGCGCGGTGGACGTGAGCGTCGTGGCCGTCCGCGACACGAGGGCGGTGTCCGTGCGGGACACCAGCCAGGTAGGGGCTGTCCGGCGGATCGCCGGGGAGCTCGCGCGCTCCCTCGACTTCGACGACGTCACCGCCGGTCGGGCGGCGCTCGCCGCGACCGAGGCCGCGACGAACCTGCTCAAGCACGCCGGCGGCGGCGAGATGCTGCTCGGCCGGGCGCGGGTGGCGGGCCAGGACGTCCTCGAGCTCCTCGCCCTGGACCGCGGCCCGGGCATGGCGAACGTCGCCCGCTGCCTCGAGGATGGCTACTCGACGGCGGGCAGCGCCGGCACGGGGCTCGGCGCACTCCGACGGATCGCCTTCGAATTCGACCTCTACTCGCGTCCCGGCGGCACGGGGCTGCTGATCCGGATCGCCCCACCGTCCGCGCGACCGGCGGTGCCGGGGTCGGTGACCGCGGCCGGCGTGAGCGTGGCGATCGCGGGGGAGGACCGCAGCGGTGATGCGTGGGACCAGGAGCTGCACGCGGACGGGCTGGCCGTGCTCGTCGTCGACGGCCTCGGACACGGCGCCGGGGCGGCCGAGGCGGCCCAGGAGTGCGTCGCGGCCTTCCGGCGGCACGTCGGGGCGCCGCCGGCCGCGCGGGTGGCGTCCCTGCACGCTGCACTGCGCGCCACGCGCGGGGCGGCGCTCGCCGTCGCCGAGATCGACGTCGGTCGCGGCATCGTCCGCTTCGCCGGCCTCGGCAACATCTCGGCCTCGGTCTACGGCGACGGGCCGGTGCGACACCTCGTCTCGCACCACGGCACCGCGGGCCACACGGCGCAGCGCATCGCCGAGTACACCTACCCCTGGCCGGCCCACGGCGTGCTCGTGATGCACTCCGACGGGCTGGCCTCGCTGCGGGACCTCGAGCCCTATCCGGGTCTGCTCCAGCGCGATCCGGGACTCGTCGCCGGCGTCCTCTACCGGGACTTCTCCCGCCGTCGCGACGACGCGACGGTGGTCGTGGCGCGGGGCCGGTCGGCGTGAAGCTGCCGATCCTCTCGGTCAACATCGCCCGCGAGCAGGACGTCGTCATCGCGCGCCAGCGCGCGCGGCAGGTGGCGGAGCTGCTGGGGTTCGACGGGCAGGCCCAGACGCGGGTCGCCACCGCGGTGTCGGAGATCGCCCGCAACGCGTTCCGCTACGCGAAGGGCGGCCGGGTGGAGTTCGCGATCGAGGGCCGCACGGTGCCCCAGCTCCTGGCGATGACGGTCCGCGACGGCGGACCCGGCATCCCCGACCTCCAGCGGATCCTCGACGGGGAGTACCGGTCGACCACCGGCATGGGGCTGGGGATCGTCGGCGCCAAGCGGCTGATGGACACCTTCGACGTCCACACGTCGCCCAAGGACGGCACCGTCGTCGCCATGCGGAAGGTACTGCCGCGGCGCGAGCGGCCGGTGACGGCGACGACGGTGGCCGCGATCGCCGACGAGCTCGCGCGCCAGCGCTCTCACGAGCCGCTGGCCGAGGTGCTCGAGCAGAACCAGGAGCTGATGCGCGTCCTCGAGGAGCTCCGGCGGCGGCAGGAGGACATGGAGCGGCTGAACCGGGAGCTCGAGGACACCAACCGGGGTGTCGTCGCGCTCTACGCCGAGCTCGACGAGAAGGCCGACCACCTGCGGCGGGCCGACGAGCTGAAGTCGCGGTTCCTGTCGAACATGAGCCACGAGTTCCGGACGCCGCTCAACTCCATCCTGGCGCTCTCGCGCCTGCTCCTCGACCACGTGGACGGGCCGCTGACGGACGAGCAAACCCGCCAGGTCGCCTTCGTCCGCCGAGCGGCCGAGGACCTCTTCGAGCTCGTCAACGACCTGCTCGACCTCGCCAAGGTGGAGGCCGGCAAGATCGTGATCCGGCCCGTGGACTTCGACGTCGACCATCTCTTCGGCGCCCTGCGCGGCATGCTGCGCCCGCTGCTGGTGAATCCCTCGCTGAGCCTGATCTTCGAGGACGCGCCCGACGTGCCGACGATCCAGAGCGACGAGGCGAAGGTCTCGCAGATCCTGCGCAACTTCATCTCGAACGCGCTCAAGTTCACCGAGGCCGGGGAGATCCGCGTGAGCGCGCGGCTGGCCTCGCCCGACACGGTCGTGTTCGCCGTGAGCGACACGGGGATCGGCATCGCGCCCGAGGACCAGGAGCGCATCTTCGAGGAGTTCACCCAGCTCGACCACCCGGTCCAGCGGGGCGTCCGCGGCACGGGCCTCGGGCTGCCGCTGACCCGGAAGCTCGCCCGCCTGCTCGGCGGGCGGGTGACGGTCGAGAGCACGGTGGGGATCGGCTCCACGTTCTCCCTGACCTTGCCGCTCGTCTACCACCCCAGCGACACCGACGTCGTCCTCCAGCGGCGCGAGACGCCGGTGCAGTGGGAGGTCGACCCGGCGCGGCTGCCGGTCCTGGTCGTGGAGGACGATCCCGCCATGGTCGTCGTCTATCAGCGGCTCCTGCGCGGCACCGTCTTCCAGATCGTGCCCGCCCGGACCCTGGCCGAGGCCCGCCACCTGCTGCGCACGCTGCGGCCGCGCGTGATCCTCCTCGACGTCATCCTCGGCGGCGAGCCCTCCTGGGACTTCCTGGCCGAGCTGAAGCAGGGGGAGCTCACCCAGCACGTCCCGGTGCTGGTGGTGACGCAGGTCGACGAACCGCGCCGGGCGCTGGCGCTCGGCGCCGACGGCTACGCACGCAAGCCCATCGAGCGCCAGTGGCTGCTCGGCCAGCTGCGGGCGCTCGGCGTGGACGGGGACGTGCGACGGGCGCTCATCATCGACGACGACGAGGCGGCGCGCTACCTGATGAAGGGCCTGTTCCGCGACACCCCCTTCGTCGTGAGCGAGGCCGGTGACGGCCCGAGTGGCCTCGAGCTCGCCAGGAACCAGCGGCCGAGCGTGATTCTCTGCGATCTGCACCTGCCCGGCATGTCGGGCATGGAGATCATCGAGGCGCTGGAGGCCGACCCGGCCACGTGCCACATCCCGATCATCGTCAACACGGTGCGCGTGCTGAGCGGCGACGAGCGGGCCGACCTGCAGCGGCGGGGTCTCACGCTGCTGTCGAAGGAGTCGCTCGCCCACCACAACGCCGCCGCCGAGCTCCGGCGCGCGCTGGTCCAGTCGGGGGTCGAGCGGTGAGCACCGCCGGCGACCGCCTCCGCATCCTGAACGCCGACGACTATGCGCCGGCGCGCTACGCGCGCACCAAGCTGCTGCACCAGGCCGGCTTCGAGGTGGTGGAGGCGCAGACGGGAGCCGAGACGCTGCGGCAGGCCATCGTCACGCGCCCCCACGTCGTCCTGCTCGACGTGAAGCTCCCCGACCTCGACGGCTACGAGGTGTGCCGGCGGCTCAAGGCCCACCCGATCACCGCGGCGATCCCCGTGCTGCACCTCAGCGCGGCCCACCGGGGCGCGGCCGACCACGCCCGCGGACTGGACGCCGGGGCCGACGGCTTCCTGGTGGAGCCGGTCGCGCCCGAGGTCCTGCTCGCCACGGTGCGCTCGGTGGGGCGGGCGCGCCGGGCCGAGGAGGCGGTGCGGGCCGCCGCTCGCCAGTGGCAGCTGACCTTCGACGCCATCACCGACGGCGTGTGCCTCCTGGATCCGGAGGGCCACATCCTGCGCCACAACGCGGTGTTCGCGGCCCTGGTCGGGATCGGGGAGCCGCTGGCCGGGCGCGACGGCGTGGAGATCGCCGCCGCCTTGCTCCGGCGGCCGCCCGGGGAGCTGCGCACGGTGCTGGCGACGGACCGGCGCGCGGTGCGGGAGTTCCTGGTCGGCAGTCGCTGGCTGCAGCTGGTCACCGAGGCCGTCGTCGACGAGGGCGGCCGGCTCGAGGGCCGCCTGCTGATCCTCACCGACATCTCGGAGCGCAAGCGCGTCGACAGCATGAAGGGCGAGCTCCTGCGCATGGAGCAGCAGGCCCGCCTGGGCGCCGAGGCCTCGAACCGCGCGAAGGACGAGTTCCTCGCCGTGCTCTCCCACGAGCTGCGCACGCCGCTCACCGCGATGCTCGGCTGGATCCGCATGCTCTCGACGGGCCGGCTCGAGCCCGAGGCGACCGCGCACGCCATCGAGGTGATCGAGCGCAACACGCGTCTGCAGGCCCAGATCGTCGAGGACCTGCTCGACGTCTCGCGCATCATCTCCGGGAAGATGATGCTCGACATCAGCGACATCCCCGCCGAGGTGGTGCTGCAGGGTGCGGTCGACGGGCTGCGCGCCGCCGCCGCCGCCAAGGGGATCCCGATGACGCTGGACCTCGCCACCGACATCGGCACCATCCGCGGCGACGTCGGCCGGCTGCAGCAGGTGTTCTCGAACCTGCTCTCCAACGCCGTGAAGTTCACGCCCGCCGGCGGCCGCGTCGACGTCACCGTCGCGCGCGACGGCGGCGGGCTGCGAGTCGCGGTGAGCGACACCGGCCGCGGCATCGATGGCTCGCTGCTGCCCTGGGTCTTCGAGCCCTTCCGGCAGGCCGAGGGCGCGAGCCGCCGCACGCACACCGGGCTCGGGCTCGGCCTCGCCATCGTGCGCCACCTCGTCGAGCTGCACGGTGGCCGCGTCGAGGCGGCCAGCGCCGGCCTCGGGCTGGGCGCCACGTTCACCGTGTGGCTGCCGGCCGAGCCGCCCGCCGGTCCCGAGGCGGACGACGCGCCCTGGCTCGACGCCGCCACCGACGGCGCCGAGCTCGGCTGCCTGCGCGGGGCGCGCCTGCTGGTCGTGGAGGACGACGCCGACACGCGCGAGGTGGTCGGGCTGATGCTGCGGGAATCGGGCGCGGAGGTGACCGGCGTGGAGACCGCCGACGCTGCGCTCGACGCGATCAGCGCCGCGCCGCCCGACGTGCTGATCAGCGACATCGGCCTCGCCGACCGCGACGGCTACGATCTCATCCGCGCGGTGCGCCGGCTGCCCGGCGACCGAGGCGGCGTGCCCGCCATCGCGCTCTCCGCGTTCGCCCACGAATCCGATCGCATCGAGGCGCTCCGCGCCGGCTACGATCGTCATCTTTCCAAACCGGTCGAGCCGCAGTCCCTTCGCTCCACCGTCGCCGAGCTGCTCGACGCCCGCTCCCGCTGAGCTGTCGTTGGTACGGTTCTTGGAGCCTGTTCGGCTCCGCCGAGGCCGACGCGATGCCCGCGTCTCACCCGGCGCCGCGAGTGTGAGCTCATTCCTCGCCGGCGGACCCTATCACTCGAGCATCGACGCGATGGGCGTCGGTTGCAGTCTGGAGCGTGGAGATGGGAGTGTTGTCCGACCTTCGCAAGTTCGTGCGCCAGCACGGCTCCTGCGGCGTCCTGAACATCCACCTCGACCCGCCCGGACCCGCGACATACGAGATCGAGATCACCTGCCGGCGATGCCAGTGCGCGCTGGCGCGGACCGTCGACGCCGGGGCCGCCGCCTGGGACCTGGTGCACACCGATCTGCTCATGGCGAGGAACTGACGACGGCGACGAATTACGAACGTACCGTGTAGGAATTACACACCAGACTAGGAAAAAAATTTCCGGCTTCCCCCAGGTCCCCCGCCCGTAATACGTTTGCATCGAGCCTCGCACAGCGCGGACACAGTGTGCGCAGCGGGGTCACGCCTCTCGATCCAGTGAACATGCGCACGGATCTACAGCCGACGAACGGTCGAGCCAGCGGGCTCGTCGACGTACTCGACCGGGTACTGGACAAAGGTCTAGTTGTCGCCGGCGACATCAAGGTGTCCCTCGCCGAGGTCGAGCTCCTCACGATTCGCATCCGTCTCATCGTGTGCTCGATCGACAAGGCCGAGCAGATCGGACTGGACTGGTGGCGCTACGACACGCACCTGGCGCCGGGACGCGATCGGCTGGCCGCCGAGAACGAAGCCTTGAAGAAACAGATCCGGAGCCTCGAGCGGCGCGTCGCTGCGCAGGCCGTCAGGCCGGGTGGGCGGTCCCGGCGGGCCGAGTGAGGGGACGGGCCACGTTCCCGGGGAGATTCCACGATGCCTGTTGAACGGACGACCGGCGGAAGCAGCCTCATCGACGTCCTCGACCGGGTGCTCGACAAGGGCATCGTCATCGACGCCTGGGTGCGCGTCTCCCTGGTCGGCATCGACCTGATCACCGTCGAGGCGCGGGTCGTCGTGGCCTCGATCGACACGTATCTCAAGTACTCGGAGGCGGTCGGATCGGTTGCCTCCGTCTCCAAGCCCGCCCTCGCGGAGACGCGCGCCAGCGAGGCCGTGCTCGCCGAGAACGCGACGCTGCGCGCGCAGCTCGCCGCGGCCGGCCGCGATGGAAACGCGCGCCGCCGCCGTCCCGCCCTCAAGACGCCGTAGCCGATGCCGTCCGCGCGGACCACGGGCACCCGACGTCCGAACGCCGGGGCCTCCGCCCGTCTGGAGTTGCTCGAGGCGCTCCTCGTGGCCGCGAACCCGGCGCAGTGCGCGCAGCGCGCGCTGGCCTGGCTGCAGCGGCGCGCGAACGTCCGCGCGGCGCTGTGCCTGGTGGCGCACGGCGGCGAGGGTCCCCGGCTCACCCCGGTCGCCAGCCTGGGGGTGCCCACCGCGCGCGTCGAGCGATTCAGCGTCGACCTCGAGATGCGCACGCATCCGCTGACGCGCGCGCTGCTCGCGGCCGGGCCGCTCGTGCTCGCCACGAACGGGGCGCCGTCGAGCGTCACGCCCCTCGGGCGCCGCGACGTGCAGGCCATCCCGCTGGCCCCGCTGCAGCCGCGCGACCTGCCGGCCGGGCTGCTCCTGGTGGCGCCGCCGAGCGCGACGATCGCCCGCGAGGCGCGGTGGCTCGGGCGGGTGCTCGGGCCGCGGCTGGCCGCGCTCGTGGCCCGGGCCCGGATCGAGGACTCGGAGCAGGCACTGCAGCGCGAGCGCGGGCTCCTGGCGAGCATCATCAACGCGGTCACGGACCCCATTCTCCTCACCGACGGCGAGGGGCGGATGATCATCGCGAACGCGCGCGCGGAGACACTGCTGGCGACCGACGACGACCAGAGCGAGGGGCGGCGGCGGGCGGTGGCCCTCAACAACATGCTCTTCTCGGCGGCGCTCACGCGGCGTGCGATCGAGGGCGCGGAGGCGCCCCGCCACGAGGTGCCGCTGGTCGATCCCGTCGACGGCTCCGACCTGCTCTTCGAGCTCCTCAGCACGATGACGAGTGACGCCCGCGCGGGCACCGGCATCGTGTCCGTCCTCCGGAACGTCACCGACCTGCAGCGCGCCACCGCCGAGCTGGAGGAGAACTACCGCAAGCTACGCCAGACCGAGACCGACGCCCGGGCGGAGCGCGACCGGCTGGACCTCGTCATCGACTCGGTGGCCGATCCGATCCTCGTCACCGATCCGGGCGGCAACACCGTCATGATGAACGCGCCCGCCGAGCACCTGTTCACGGCCCCCGAGGCGGCCAGCGGCGAGGTGCAGCGCGCCGTGCAGGCCAACGACGCGCACTTCTCGTCGTTCGTCTCGAACCTGTTCTTCGAGGGCGACAGCCGCCGGCGCAGCGGGAGCATCAGCCTCGTCGATCCGGCCACCGGCGCCCCGCTGCCCATGGAGGCCATCTCGGGCAAGATCGTCTCGGAGCACGGCGAGGTCACCGCGCTCGTCACCATCCTGCACGACCGCACCGAGGAGCTCGAGCGGGCGCGCCTCTTCGAGGAGCTGAAGACGGTGTCGGCCGGGCTCGAGGTCAAGGTGCGCGAGGCCACCGGCGAGCTGGTCCGGCAGAACGAGCTGCTCCGCCGCTCGCACATCGCGCTCGAGCAGGCCTCGGCGCTGAAGTCGCAGTTCCTCGCCAACATGTCCCACGAGTTCCGGACGCCGCTCAACGCGATCCTCGGCTACACGAGCATGCTGCTCAAGGGCGTGTCGGGCGAGCTCAGCGCCCACCAGCGCCGTAACCTGGAGCGGATCGACTCCAACTCGCAGCACCTGCTGTCGATCATCAACGACATCCTGGACATCACCCGCATCGAGGCGGGGAAAATGCCGCTCACCGTGACGGCCTTCCCGCTCCCCGCGCTCGTTCGCGAGGTGCTGGCCGAGGTGGAGCCGCTCATCGCCCGCACGACCTTGACGGTGACGACCGAGGTCGACGAGGCACTGCCGCCGCTGCAGAGCGACCGCCAGAAGGTGAAGCAGATCGTCATCAACCTGCTCACCAACGCGCTGAAGTTCACCGCGCAGGGGTGGGTGACGGTGACGGCGTCGAAGGGCCCCGGCGACCGGGTGGCCATCGCCGTCGCCGACAGCGGGATCGGCATCTCGCCCAAGGACCAGGAGATCATCTTCGAGGACTTCCGGCAGGCCGACGACTCGCCCACGCGCCGCTACACCGGCGCCGGCCTCGGCCTGGCCATCTGCCGTCGGCTGGCCACGATGCTCGACGGCGAGCTCACGGTGCGCAGCGCGCTGGGGGAGGGCTCGGTCTTCACGCTGACCCTGCCGCACGCGCCCAAGGACGACCGATGATGATGTCGGCGCCGCCCACGCTGGTGTTGCTGGTCGACGACTATCCCGACAACCGGGACATCTACGTGCAGTTCCTCACCTACTCGGGGCTGCGGGTGGAGGAGGCCGAGAACGGGCACCAGGCCCTCGACAAGGCCTTCGCCCTCCTTCCCGACGTGATCGTGATGGACCTCTCGCTGCCCGGGCTCGACGGCTGGGAGGCGACCCGGCGCCTGAAGCAGGACCCGCGCACCCGCGACATCCCGGTGATCGCGCTCACGGGCCACGCGCTGGCCGGCCACTCCAAGGGCGCGTTCGACGCCGGGTGCGACGCCTTCATCACCAAGCCATGCCTGCCGGAGCGGCTGCTCGAAGAGATCCGCGCGATCCTCGCCGCCGCCCCGCCGCGATCGGGGGACCCCACGTCATGAGCCGCGCCGCCAAGCGCCCCAGTCGTCAGCGGACACCCGCCGCCGAGCCCCGCCCGACCCGGCAGGCGGCGACGGAGTCCCGGGTCATCCGCGAGGAGACGCCGGGCGCACACCTGCCGTCGGCGGCTACGCGCACGCCGGGGGCGCCGCCGACGGCGTCCGACCGGCGGGGCAAGTACGTCTACTGCATCGTCAACGCGAACGAGTCGCTGCGATTCGGGCCGATCGGCTTCGGGGCGCCGCCCGGCGAGGTCTACACGGTCCTGTACGAGGACATCGCCGCCGTCGTGTCGGACGCGCCCATCGAGGTGCTCGACGCCACCCGCGAGAACGTGCTGGCGCACGAGCGCGTGAACGAGGCGGTGATGCGGTACCAGACCGTCATCCCGATGTCGTTCGGCACGGTGTTCAAGACGCGCGACGACATCGTCGAGCTGCTGCGGGGCGCCCACGGCGCCTTCCAGGACGTGCTCACGAAGATGGAGAACAAGGTCGAGTTCGGACTCAAAGTCCTGTGGGACCGCGACGCGATGATCCGCCACCTCGAGCACGACGACGAGGACATCCGCCGGCTGAAGAGCGAGATCGCCACCCAGAAGGGCTCGACCTACTTCGCCCGTGTGCAGTACGGCCGGCTGGTGGACGGCGCGCTGCAGAGCCGCTCCGAGCAGTACGTCGGCGAGATCTTCGAGGCTCTGCGCGAGGTCTGCGTGGCGTCCCGGGCGAACAAGCCGATCGGCGACAAGATGATCATGAACGCCGCCTTCCTGGTCGAGCGCGAGCGGGAGGCGGCCTTCGACGCCCGGGTGAAGGCGCTGGGGGCCCGGTATGACACGCTGACCTTCCGCTACACCGGTCCCTGGCCGCCCTACAACTTCGTCAACATCCGGCTGAAGCTGGAGCGGGCCAAGTAGGCGGGGCCCGCCGGCCGAGCGACCGTGCTGATCATCGACACCCTGGTCATCGGCGGGCTGAAGTTCGTCCTGCGGCGCATCGCCGAGGCCGTCGACGCCCAGCTCAACGACGTCGACGCGATCCGCGAGGAGCTGCTCGCCGCCCAGATGCGCCTCGAGCTCGGCGAGATCAGCGAGGCGGACTTCGCCGAGGTGGAGCGCGAGCTCCTGGCCCGCCTGCGCGCGATCCGCGAGCGCGACGAGGACGAGACCGGGGGGTCGATCCGGATCACGGGCATCGACGTCAGCGTCGCCGACGACGTGGAGGACACGCCGCCCGACGAGCGCCGGTCCCGGTGAGCGCCCGCCCCGAGGGGCCACGCCTGCACTTCTTCGGCGGTAAGGGCGGCGTGGGCAAGACGACGTGCGCGGCGGCCGCCGCGGTGGCCCTCGCCGAGACCGGCCGGCGCGTCGGACTCGTCTCGACCGACCCCGCCCACTCGCTCGCCGACGCGCTGGGCGTCCCCGTGGGTGGCCGCCCACGCCGCCTCGCCACGCGAGCCGGCTCTCTCGAGGCGGTCGAGCTCGACGCCGACCGCGCGCTGAGCCGCTGGCTGGCGCGGCGGCGAGGGACGCTGCGAACGATCGCCGAGCGGGGCACGTACTTGGACGACGAGGACCTCGGACGGTTGCTGCGCCTGTCGTTCCCCGGTGTCGACGAGCTGATGGCGCTCGTCGAGCTCTCCCGCCTCGTCCACGCGCGCCGCTGGGAGCTCGCGGTCGTCGACACGGCGCCGACCGGGCACGCGCTCCGCATGCTCGCCATGCCCCGCACGCTGCAGCGCATCGCCTCCGTCCTCGACGACCTGCACGCCAAGCACCGCTACCTGACCGAGAGTCTCGGTCGGGGCTACCGGGCGGGCGCCGCCGATCGCCTGATCGAGGAGCTCGACGCCGACGGCCGCGAGCTGGGCGCGCTCCTCCGCGATCCGGACCGCTGTCGCTTCAGCTGGCTGCTCCTGCCGGAGCGCCTGAGCCTCGAGGAGACGCGCGACGGCCTCGCCGCGCTCGACCGCGGCGGCATTCGCGTGAGCGAGCTGGTCGTCAACCGGCTCACCCAGACGGCCGCCGGGTGTGCCCTGTGCGCCGGGCGGTCCGCCGAGGAGACGCGCATCGTCGCCGCCGCGCGCCGCGCGTTCCCCGCCGCGCCCCTGCGGGGCCTGCCCGCCCTCGAGCCGGAGCCGCGAGGGTTGCCGGCCCTGCGCCGCGTCGCCCGGCTGCTCGGCGGTCGACCCGTGGCCTCGCGGGCGGCGCGGAGGCGGCCACCGCGCGGACGGCGTCGGGCGCGGCCCGTGCCGGTCCCGGCCGGGCCCGACTGGCTCGACCGCGTGGCGCCGTCCGGCGTGCGTCTGCTCGTCGTCGCGGGCAAGGGCGGGGTGGGCAAGACGACGTGCGCGGCGGCGGCGGCGCTGACGCTGGCCCGCCGCCGTCCCGCCGCGCCCGTCCTGCTGCTCTCGGCGGACCCCGCCCACTCGCTCGCCGACGTCCTCGAGACGGAGCTGGGCGACGACGAGCGACCTGTGCCGGGAGCCCCGGGGGGGCTGCGCGCCCGCGAGCTCGATGCGGACGAGGCCCTGGCACGCGCGCGCGAGCGGTATCGCCGCGCGGTGGAGGAGACGTTCGAGTCGCTCCTGCGCGGCTCCCGCTTCGACGTCGCCTACGACCGCGAGGCGCTCACCGGGCTCATGGATCTCACCCCGCCAGGCCTCGACGAGCTGTTCGCCGTCCTGTCCGTCGTCGAGGCGCTGTTCGAGCGTCAGCCACCGTACGAGGTGGTGGTGCTCGACACGGCGCCGACCGGCCACGCGCTGCGCCTGCTCGAGATGCCCGCCACCGCGCTCGCGTGGGTCCACGCGCTCTTGGCGATCCTGCTCAAGTACCGCGAGGTCGTCGGCCTGGGCGAGGTCGCCGCCGAGCTGGTCGCCGTCGCCCGGCGGCTGCGCGAGCTGCAGACGCTGCTGACCGATGGCGCGCGGACCCGGGTGGTCGTCGTGACCCGCGTGGCCGAGCTGCCGCGGCGGGAGACCGAGCGGCTGCTGCGCCGCCTGCGCCGCCTGCGCCTGGCGGTCCCCGCGGTCGTCGTGAACGCGCTGACCACCGGGTCGTGTCGCCGCTGCGTCCGGGCGCGGCGGGCCGAGGCGCGGGCGCTGGCCCGCCTGGCGCCCCGTTCGACGCCGCGGCGGCGGTCGTGGAGTATGATTTCCACGCCGGCCCTGGCGCCTCCGCCGCGCGGCGCCGCCGGACTCGAGCGGTGGGCGCGGACGTGGAAGCTCGACGAATGACGCCGACCCAAGAGACTGCGACGTATCTCTACTGCCTGGTCCGGGCCGAACGCCGGCCGTCGGTCACCGGCGCGCCGCGCGGCCTGCCCGGCCTGGGGCCCGTGCGGATCCTGGCGGCCGCCGACGACCTCTGGCTCGTCGCCGCCGACGCGCCGCTGGCCCAGTACGGCAGCGCCCCCATCGAGCGGCACCTGCGCGACCTGGAGTGGGTCGCCCTGCGCGGCGCCGCCCACGCGCGCGTGGTCGAGCACTTCGCGCGACGGCGGACGACCCTGCCGATGAAGCTCTTCACGCTCTTCACCGGGGACGCGCGCGCCGTCGAGCACGTGCGCGGCGCCGCGGCGCGCGTGCGCCGCCTCCTCGAGCGCGTGGACGGCTGCCGGGAGTGGGGCGTGCGCGTGCGCCTGGACGCCGGGCTGGTCCGCCGCCGCGCGCGGCCGCGACCGTCGGCGGGCGCGGCCGCGCGCCGCTCGGGGACGGGCTTCCTGCTGGCCAAGAAGCAGGAGCGCGACACCGCCCGGGAGATCCTGCGCGATGGCCGGGCGGCGGTGGAGGACGCCTTCGAGGAGCTCTCGGGGCTCGTCGAGGCGACTCGCCGGCGGCCCGCGACCGAGCTCGACGGGAGTCAGGTCGTCCTCGACGCTGCGCTGCTCGTGCCCGCCCGCCGGCTCACGACGTTCCGGCGCGCCGTCCGCCGTCGCGCGCGCGAGCTCGCGACCCGCGGCTACCGGCTGACGCTGACCGGACCGTGGCCCGCCTACAACTTCGTCGGAGACGGAGCATGACGGCGCCGACCCGGGTGGCCGCGCGCGAGATTCTCGAGACCGCCGACGACTCGCTGCTCGACCTCATCGACAACCTGCTGAACCGTGGCGTCATGATCTCCGGCGAGGTGGTGCTCGGCCTGGCCGGCGTCGACCTCATCTATCTGCGATTGCAGGCCATGCTGTGCGCGGCCGACCGCGTGACGAGCCGGGAGGCGCCATGAGCCGCGTCTATCTCTACGCGCTGCTGAGCGGGACACCGGCGTGCGAGACGGGCGTGGGGGTGTGCTCGGAGCGTCTGCGGGTCGTGGCGCTGGGTGATCTGGTGGCGGTCGTGGGCGACGTCGGCGAGCTGCCGGCGCCGACGGCGCTGACGCTGCGCGCCCAGGACGCGGTGCTGCGCCGGCTGTGCGCGGCCGTCGACGCCGTGCTGCCCGTGCGCTTCGGCACGCTGGTCGCCGACGACGCCGCGCTGGCCGAGTCGCTCGCGCCACGCCGGCCCGAGCTCGCCCGCGCGCTGGGCCGGATCTCGGGCTGCGAGCAGATGACCGTGCGCGTGTGGGGCGAGGCGCCCGCCGCGGCGCCGCCGCCGGTCGCCGTCGAGGGCGGCCCGGGCACGCGGTACCTGGCCGGGCGCCGTCGCGCGCGCGAGTGGATCCACCGGGTGCCCGAGCTCGAGCCCGCGCGGCGCGGGCTCGCCGACCTCGTGCGCGAGGAGCGCGTCGAGCGCCACGATCGCCCGCCGCTGCTGGCGACGGTCCAGCACCTCGTGCCGCGCGGCGCCGTGGGGCGCTACCTCGACGCGATCGACGGCGCCCGCGCCGGGCTCCGGCCGTGGCGGGTCAGCGTGACCGGACCGTGGCCGGCGTACGCCTTCGTGGACGAGGCCGCGTGAGCGCTCGGCGTCCGCCGATCGAGGTGCGCGAGATCGACTCGCTGCGCGCCGAGCTGGAGCGCCAGGCCTCGCTGGCCGAGACGCCGCGCTGGAACGCCGACCCCGAGGAGGTGCAGCGCTCGGTCGCGCGGCTGGTCCTGACCCTGGTGGAGTTCGTCCGCCAGCTCCTCGAGCGCCAGGCGATCCGCCGGCTGGAGGGCGGGACGCTCACCACGGAGGAGACCGAGGCCGTGGGCGTCGCGCTCATGCGACTCGAGGAGACCGTGCGCGATCTGGCCGGCCGCTTCGGCCTCGAGCCCGAGGAGCTGAACCTCGACCTGGGGCCGCTGGGGCGGCTGCTGTAGCCGCACGCCCATGAGAGTGAGAGTGCCCTCCGCCGCGGTGGTCGTCGCCCGGTGGCTCCTGGCACTGCTGGCCCCGGCCGCGGCGCTCTCGCTCACCCTGTTCCTGCAGCCACTGCTGGACCAGGCGCCGAGTCCGCCGTTCATCGCCGCCGTGCTCGTCGTCGCCTGGCTCGGTGGGCTCGGGCCGGGGCTCCTGGCCACCGTGCTCGGCACGCTCGCGCTCGACTACTTCTTCCTGCCGCCGCTCCGCTCGTTCTCGGTCGAGCCCAGTGACACGGTCTGGCTCGCGCTCTTCGCGGCGGTGTCCGCGGCCACGGCGTGGCTGGTGGCCAGCCGCGGACGGGCGCGGGCGCGCCTGGCCTCGAGCGAGCAGCAGCTGCGCCTGGTGACCGACACCGCGCCGCAGCTGATCTACTACGTCGACGCCGGCCGTCGCTATCGCTTCGCCAACCGTCCGTACGCGGCCCTGCACGGCCGCACGCCCGACGAGCTGGTCGGCCGGCGCGTCGCCGAGGTCGTGGGCGCCGATCAGTTCGCCGCCATCAAGCGCCAGCTGAGCGAGGCGCTGGCCGGCCGCCGCCTGACGTTCGAGGTCAGCCACCCGCACGAGACCGGCCTGCGGCACTTCAGCGCGACGTATGTCCCGGACCGCGACGCGGACGGGGCGGTGCAGGGCGTCGTCGTGGTCATCGACGACATCACCGCCCACAAGCAGGCCGACGACGAGCGCGTACGCCTGCTGGCCCTCGAGCAGGCTCGCCGTCGCGAGGCGGAGGCGATCGCCGAGCTGGGTCGGATCCTCACCGAGGGCCTGGACCTCGACACGGTGTCGCGCCGCATCGCCGAGCTCGCGCGGGGCCTGCTGCGGACGACCGCCACCTCGGTCTTCCGGGTCGATCCCGTCTCCCGCGACCTCGTGTGCCTGGCCACCTCGGGCGACCCCGGCCTGCTGACGCCGGGCGGGACCGTCCCGCGCGGCGCCGGCGCGGTGGGCCGGGCGGTGGAGCACGGCCGCCCGGTGACGACGTCCGACATCCTGCATGATCCCGACATCACGACGCCGGCCGCCCTGCGCGCGTCGATCGAGGCGACGTCGGCGCGCGCAGTGCTCGCCGTGCCGCTGCAGGCCAAGGGGCGCATCATCGGCGCCTTCGCGGTCGGCGACCAGGCCGGTCGCGTGTTCTCGAGCGACGAGATCCGCCTGGGCGAGGCGCTCGCCGATCACGCCGCGGCGGCGCTGGAGAACGCCCAGCTCTATGCCGAGGCCGGCGAGCGTGGCCGCGAGGCCGAGCTCTTGAACGAGCTGGCGCGTGCGGTGAACGCCTCGCTCGACCTCGACACCGTGCTCGGCCGCGTGACGGAAGCCGCCAAGGAGCTCTGCAACGCCGACCTCGCGCGGATCGCGCTGTGGGACACCGAGCGCGAGGGGATGCTGTTCCGCTACACGGTCGGCACGCGCGCCGGCGACCACACGCACGTGCACCTCCGGCCCGGCAAGGGGTTGGCCGGCGCGGTGCTGGCCACCGGCAAGCCGGTGCGCACGGCCAACGTGCTGGAGGACCCGCGCCTGCACCCCGAGTACGCGGAGATGATCCGCGAGGAGGGCAGCGTGGCGGTGATGGTCGCGCCGATCCGCATGGGCGCCGGCGTCGAGGGACTCCTCTACGTCGACAACCGCGCGCTCCGGCCGTTCAGCGAGCGGGACGAGGCGATCCTGATGCGGCTCGCCGATCACGCCGCCGTCGCGCTCGGCAACGCCCGGCTGTTCGCGGGCGAGCAGGCCGCTCGGGGCGAGGCCGAGGTCCGGTCGGCCCGTACGCGGCTGCTGGCCGACGTCAGCCGCGTGCTGGCGTCGTCGCTCGAGTACGAGTCGACGCTGGACGGCGTCACCCGCCTGCTGGTCCCGACCCACGCCGAGTGGTGCGTGATCCATCTCGCGCGGCGCGACGGCACGGTGCGCCGTGTGGCGCTGGCCCACGCCGACCCCGCCCACGCGTCGCTGGCCGCGGAGACCCGCCAGCTGGCGCCGTCGTCGGGCTGGCTCGACGACCTGGGGGCGGCGATGCAGGCCGTGCGGGCGGGGCGCTCGATCCTGATGGTGGACGTGTCGAAGGAGTCGCTGGACGGCTTCATCGGCGAGGCCCGCGCGCAGCACGTGCTCGAGGCGCTCCGCCCGCGCTCGCTGCTGGTGGCGCCGCTCATCGCGCGCGGGCGTCCGCTCGGCGCGCTCACCTGGCTGCGGATCGGGGGCGGCCCAGCCTACACGGCCGACGACCTCGAGCTCGCCGAGGACATCGCCGCGCGGACGGCGGTGGCCATCGACCTCGCGCGGCTCTACCGCCGGGCCGAGCGCGCCCGCGTCGACGCCGAGACCGCGAACCAGGCCAAGGACGAGTTCCTGGCGGTGCTCTCACACGAGCTGCGCACGCCGCTCACCTCGATGCTGGGCTGGCTGCGCCTGCTGCGCACGGGGCAGCTCGAGGCCGACAAGGTCGCCCAGGCGCTCGAGGTGGTGGAGCGCAACACGCGCACCCAGGCCCAGCTCATCAACGACCTGCTCGACGTCTCGCGGATCATCACCGGCAAGCTCGAGCTCGACCGCTACCCCGTCGAGCTCGCGCCGATCGTCGACGAGGCGGCCGCCTCCGCGCGGCGCGCCGCCGAGGCGAAGGGCGTCGCGCTCGAGGTGACGGTGAGCGCACCGCCGGGCCCGGTCCTGGGCGACCCGCTCCGGCTCGGGCAGATCGTGACGAACCTCATCGCGAACGCCGTGAAGTTCACCTCGGCCGGCGGCCGGGTCCGCGTGAGCCTGACCCGCGCGGAGGGGCAGGCCGTGGTCACGGTGACGGACACCGGCATCGGCATCGAGCGAGAGGTGCTCGATCACATCTTCGACCGCTTCCGACAGGCGGACAGCACGATCACGCGCCGCCACGGCGGTCTCGGGCTGGGACTGGCGATCGCCCGTCACCTGGCCGAGCTGCACGGCGGGACGGTGACGGTCGAGAGCCGGGGGCTCGGCCACGGCGCGACCTTCACGCTCCGGCTGCCGCTCGCCGTGAGCGCGCGCGCCGACACCGTCGTCCCGGCGTCCGTCGGCAGTGGCGGCGCCGGCCGCGCGGCCCTCACCGGGCTGCGCGTGCTGCTGGTGGAGGACCACCACGACACCGCCGAGCTCCTGCGCACGGTCCTCGGCAGCCACGGCGCCGGCGTCCACGTCGCCGAGTCGCTGGCGGAGGCGCTGACCACGCTGGCCGAGCGCGAGTTCGACGTGCTCGTCAGCGACATCGGGATGCCCGACGGGACCGGCTACGAGCTCGTCGAGCGAGTGCGCGAGCGCGCCCGCGCCCACGGGCGCGCGCCGCTGCCCGCGGTGGCGGTGACGGCGTTTGCCGGGGGCGAGGATCGGGAGCGGGCGCTGGCGGCCGGGTTCCAGGACTACGCCGCCAAGCCCATCGAGCCGGAAACGTTGGTGGATACTATCGCGCGTGCAGCACGACGCTGAAAACCGGCCATCTGCGTCGTTGGCTCGTCGTTCCCTCCCTGCGGCGTAGGCGGCCTACGCCTCAGTCGGGAACTCCTCGCCGCCTAGCATCTGGCCGGTTTTGAGCGTCGTGCGGTATGGTCGTGGCTGATCGGCTCGACGCGTGAGCGCTGGGGTTCGGGGCGGCGCTGGGGAGCGGTGGTCGGCTTCGGCCGAAGGGAAGGATGCGAGAGGCGTGATGAACGAACGGATCGTGGTGAATGGGCGGGGGTATCGGGGGCCGCAGGGGCCGGTGGTCGTCGTGTGTGTCGATGGGTGTGAGCCGGAGTACGTGACGCGGGCGGTGGAGGCGGGGGTGGCGCCGTGGTTCGGGGACGTGCTGGCCAAGGGCACGGCGCTCGTCGTCGACGCGGTGGTGCCGACCTTCACCAATCCCAACAACCTGTCGATCGTGACGGGGGTGCCGCCGGCCGTGCACGGGATCTGCGGCAACTACTTCTACGACCGCGACGCGGGCGTCGAGGTGATGATGAACGACCCCAAGTATCTGAGGTCGGACACCATCCTCGCCGCGTTCTCGCGGGCGGGGGCCTCGGTGGCCGTCGTCACCGCCAAGGACAAGCTGCGACGCCTGCTCGGGCACGGCATGCGCGGCGTGTGCTTCTCGTCGGAGCAGGCGGATCGCACCACCGTGGCCGAGCACGGCCTCGACGACGCCCTCGGTCTCGTCGGCATGCCGCTGCCGTCCGTCTACAGCGCGGCCCTGAGCGAGTTCGTCTTCGCGGCCGGCGTGCGGCTGATGGAGTCGGCGCGGCCCGACGTGATGTACCTGTCCACGACGGACTACGTGCAGCACAAGCACGCGCCGGGCACGCCCGAGGCCAACGCGTTCTACCGGATGATGGACGGCTACCTCGCCCGGCTCCAGGAGCTCGGCGCCACCGTCGCCGTGACCGCCGACCACGGCATGAACGCCAAGACCGACGCCGCCGGCGCGCCCGCCGTCGTGTACCTCCAAGACTTGCTCGACGCCTGGCTCGGCGCCGGGCGCGCGCGCGTGATCCTGCCGATCACGGATCCCTACGTCGTCCACCATGGCGCCCTCGGCTCGTTCGCGACCATCTACCTGCCGGCCGGTGAGGACGCCGCCGCGCTCGGACGCCGGCTGGGCGCCGTGGCGGGCGTGGAGGTGGTGCTGGAGCGCGACCTCGCGTGCGCCCGGTTCGGGCTGCCGCCCGACCGCATGGGCGACCTCGTGGTGATCGCCACACGCCACGTCGTGCTCGGCACCGCCGCCGCCCGCCACGACCTCTCCGGCCTCGACGCGCCGCTGCGCTCGCACGGCGGGCTGAGCGAGCAGCGGGTGCCGCTGCTCGTCAACCGCCGCCCCGGCGACGTCGCGGGCCAGGGGCTGCGGAACTTCGACGTGTTCGACGTCGCCCTCAACCGCGTGGAGGCGTGATGCGCGAGTGGGTCCTGCTCAACCCCGGTCCAGCCAACACGAGCCCGCGCGTGCGCCAGGGGCTGCTGACGCCCGACCTCTGTCACCGCGAGCCCGAGTTCTTCGAGGTCATGCGCGAGTGCCGCGAGCGGCTCGTGCGCGTGGCCGGCGCCCCGGCCTTCGGCGCCGTCCTGTTCACCGGCTCCGGCACGGCGGCGGTGGAGGCGGCGATCGCCTCGATGGTCCCCGAGGACCGGGCCCTGCTCATCGTGGACAACGGCGTGTACGGCGACCGGATGCGGCGCATCGCCGACGCCCACCGCATCCCCGCCGAGGTGCTGCGCTACGAGCCCACCACGCCGGTCGCGCCCGCCGACGTCGCCCGCGTCCTCCGCGAGCACCCCGAGATCAGCCACGTCGCGGTCGTGCACCACGAGACGACCACCGGGCTCCTGAATCCGGTCGAGGCGGTGGCCGACGTCGTCGCCGGGGCCGGCCGGCGGGTCATCGTGGACGCGATGAGCAGCCTGTTCGGCGAGCCGCTCGCCGTCGACCACGAGGGCATCGACGCCGTCACCGCCAGCGCCAACAAGTGCCTGCAGGGGATTCCCGGCGTGTCGTTCGTGCTGGCCCGCCGGACGGCGCTGGAGGCCCTGCGGGGGCGCCGGCCCCGCAGCGTCTACCTCGACCTGCTGAACCACTGGACCACCCAGGAGCAGGACAACACGCCCTTCACGCCGGCGGTGCAGGTGCTCCACGCCATGCGCGAGGCCCTGGTCGAACTGGAGGAGGAGGGGGTCGCGGCGCGGATCGCGCGCTACGCGGAGAACTGCCGCGTGCTGCGCCGCGGGATGGCCGCGCTCGGCTTCGAGATCCTGGTGCCGGAGGGGGCGCGCTCGAGCATCCTGACGACGTTCCGGCTGCGGCCCGGCGTCACCTACGACGCCCTGCACGACGCCATGAAGCAGCGGGGCTACGTCATCTACGCGGGGCAGGGCGAGATCCGCACCTACGCGTTCCGCGTCTCGAACATGGGTACGCTCACGCCCAAGGACATGCAGGCCGTCGTCGGCGCCTTCGCGGAGTGCCTCGCCGAGCTTAAGTCCTGAGCCTCGCCGCGCTCGGGCTCGTGCTGTGCGCCGCCGGCCTGCACGCCGGCTGGAACGCGATGGCCAAGCGCGGCGGCGACCCGGTGGTCTTCCTGTGGCTCGCCACGCTGGCCTCGACCCTTGTGCTGCTGCCGTTCGGCGTCTGGCACCTGGCCGCGACGGGACTGCCGGCGGCCGCGGTGCCCTTCGTGATCGCCACGATCGTGCTGCACGGCCTCTACTTCTACGCGCTCGGTCGCGCGTACGCCTCCGGCGCCTACTCGCTCGTGTACCCGGTGGCACGCGGGCTCGGCGTGGCCCTGGTGCCGATGCTGGCCCTGGCGGTCTTTGACGAGCGGCTCTCGCCGCTGGGCAGCGTCGGCATCGGGCTGGTCGTGCTCGGCATCGTCGCTCTGCACCTGATCCCGGCCGGCGGCGCGGTGCCGGCGGCGGCCACCCGGGCGGCCCTCCTGTGGCCGGTCGTGACCGGGCTCACGATCGCCAGCTACTCGCTCGTCGACAAGGCGGGGGTCGCCCGACTGAACCCGGTGCCGTACATGCTCTTGCTCGAGGCCGGCTGCGCGCTGCTCGGCCTGCCGCTCCTGTGGCTGCGCAGCACCGCCGTGCGGCGCGAGCTCCGCCGGTGGCCCTCGATCGTCGTCGCGGCCACGATGAGCGCGCTGGCGTACACGCTCGTGCTCTTCGCCTTCCGGCTGTCGAAGACCGGCTACGTGGTGGCGGCGCGCGAGTTGTCGATCGTGCTCTCGGCGGTGATCGGCAGTCTCTGGCTGCGGGAGGGACGCCTCGGGCCCCGCCTGGTGGGCGCCACGATCGTGCTCGCCGGCGTCGTCTGCATCGCCCTGGCGCGCTAACGGGCTGCGGAAAAAGGTGCAGCCTGCTGGCGCTGGGCCTCCTGGCGTTGTGTGGCATCGTGGTTGCTCCGATGGCGGGCATGGCGGAGGACCCCGAGCCCTCGACGCCCGCGCCGGACGGTCCCGTGCACCAGTTCACGGTGCAGCGGGGCATGTCGGTCGTGCTCGTGATCGAGACGACCTCCTGGTATTCCGGGCTGCTGCAGGCCGCCCTGGCGCGCATCACGCTGGAAGGCGAGAACTAGCGCTTCGTGCGGCGTCTCTTCCTCTTCGTCCTAGGGCTGGCGGGGGTCGTCGCCCTTCTGGTGGTCGGCGGCGTCGTCCGGCTTCGCGTGGAGCCGGGGGACCGGCTCAGCGCCTCGCCGTTCTGGAAGGAGGAGCCGGGGCCGCCCCCGCTCCCGCCCGGACTGGGCGTGTGGGTCGAGCTGGCGCGGGTGGTCAGGCCCGCCGTGGTCAACGTCAGCACCACACAGCGGACCGCGCCGCGCGGCGGTCCCGAGGACTTCTTCCGTCGCTTCTTCGGCGAGCCGGCGCCCACGCCCCGCGGACGGCAGAGCCTCGGCTCCGGATTCGTCGTCTCGGCCGACGGCTACGTGGTGACCAACATGCACGTCGTCCGCGGCGCCGGCGAGATCGTCGTCCGGCTCGCCGACCACAGCGAGCACCGCGCGCGGCTGGTCGGCGGTGATCCGAGGACCGACATCGCCCTGCTGAAGATCGACGCCGGCGGGCTGCCGACCCTGGCCTTCGGCGACTCGGACCAGGCCCAGGTCGGCGAGCCGGTGATGGCGATCGGCAATCCGTTCGGGCTGGAGCAGACGGTCACCACCGGCATCGTGAGCGCCAAGGAGCGCTTCATCGGCGCCGGCGCCTACGACGACTTCATCCAGACCGACGCCTCGATCAACCCGGGCAACTCCGGCGGGCCGCTGGTGGACACACGGGGGGCCCTGATCGGCATCAACACGGCGATCTTCTCGCAGACGGGCGGCTCGGTGGGCATCGGCTTCGCGATCCCGGTCAACATCGCCAAGGACGTCCTGCCTCAGCTGCGCGCCGCCGGCAAGGTCGTGCGGGGCTACCTCGGCGTAGCGGTGATGCCGGTTGAGCCCGACGTCCGCCGCGCGCTCGACCTGCCGGCCCAGCGCGGCGCGCTCGTGGCGCAGGTGGTCCCGAACTCCCCGGGGGCCCGTGCGGGGATCGCGGAGGGCGACGTGATCGTCGCCGTCCAGGACGCGCCCGTGACGAGTCCCCGCGATCTCACGCGCCGGGTGGCCCGCACGCCGCCGGGCACCCAGGTGACCCTGCGGATCGCCCGCCGGGGTGGCGAGCGCACCGTCACCGCCACGCTGGGGGAGCTGCCCGACGAGCCGACGGCGGAGCGCTGAGGTGGTGCCGCCGACCCTGGTTACCTAGTCTCGCCACGCGGTTGCCCAAAGGCGGCAGGCGGGTGCGGCCCGGCGAGGGTCAGAAGAAGCTGCGTCGCGCCCCCGGGGCCGGCAGCCGGTGCGCGCAGTCGGGGCAGAGGTCGGGGGAGAGGTCGGCCTCGGACTCCCGGCGCACGTAGTCCTCCAGGGGGATCCAGCGTCCCGACTCGTCCCGGGCCTTGCGGCACCACGCGCAGATGGGGATCACGCCCGAGAGAATGCGCAGCTCGCCTCGGGCCGCCTCGGCCTCCCGCCACCGCCGCCACGCGAACACCGCGAAGCTCAAGATCACGATCAGCACGAGGCTGACGAGGTCGTCGATGAGGGCCCGGGCGTGGAGCCACTCGGCCAGGTGGCTGAAGGCGCTCAGCCCGGTCAGGATCAGGAAGAGCAGGGCGCCGGCGATCGCCAGGAGCAGGATGTCCTCGATCGCGCGGCTCGCTCGGGGGGCACGCATGACATGATCGTGGCACCGCCGCCCGGGAAATCAAGCGCTCGGCGGCGATGCTAGAATCCTGACGTCATGACCGAGCCCGATTCCGCGCACCGTCGCCAGGTGCAGGGCGACGTGGCCGCGCTGGCCGGCACCATCGAGCGCCTCGCCGGCGACCTCGCGCTCGCAGAGGAACCGTCGAACTTCGCCGTCGCGCTGGAGGCGGGCGCGCCGCGTGACTGACCTCACGCTCACCGCGCTGGCGTCCGCCGTCGCCGCCGGCACGGTCTCGTCCGTGGAGGCCACCGCGGCCTGTCTCGATCGCATCGCGCGCCTCGACGGCCGGCTGCGCGCGTTCATCACCCTCGACGCGGACGGCGCGCTGGCCCGTGCGAAGGCGCTCGACGCCGACCTCGCGGCCGGCCGGCGTCGGGGACCGCTCCACGGCGTCCCGCTCGCCCACAAAGACCTCTGTCACGTGCCCGGGCTGCCGACGTCGTGCGGGACGAAGACTGCCGAGTACTTCACGTCCGAGACGGAGTGCACGGCGGTGGCACGATTGACCGCCGCGGGGGCGGTGACGCTCGGCAAGCTCAACATGACCGAGCTGGCGCTCGGCCCGTTCGGCGACAACCCCCACCATGGCGACGTCGACAACCCGTGGAAGGCCGGTCACGTCGCCGGCGGCTCCTCGAGCGGCTCCGGCGCCGCCGTGGCCGCGGGGCTCGCCTTCGGCGCGCTGGGCTCGGACACGGGAGGCTCGATCCGGCTGCCGGCCGCCTGCTGCGGAATCGTCGGGATCAAGCCGACCTACGGGCGGGTCAGCCGCGCCGGGGCGATGGCGCTGTCGTGGTCGCTCGATCACCTGGGCCCGATGGCGCGGACGGTGCGCGACGCCGCGCTGATGCTCGAGATCGTCGCCGGCGCCGACCCGCGCGACGCCACGTCGAGCCCGCGCCCGGTGGGCCCGCTGATGCCGACGCTCGACCGGCTCCCCGCCGGCCTGCGGCTCGGGCTCCCGGAGAACTACTACTTCGACGGCGTCGCGCCGGAGGTCCGCGCGGCGGTGGAGGCGGCGGCGCACACGCTGGAATCGCTGGGCGCGCGGGTGCACACGCTGCGACTGCCCGATCCGGCCACGGCGAACGACGTCGCCAACGTGATCGCCCGCTCGGAGAGCGCGGCGATCCACAGCCGCGTGCTGCGCGAGCGCCCGCACGAGCTCGGCGCCGCCGTGCGGACCCGGCTCGAGGTCGGCTTGCACGTCTCCGCCCACGACTATTTGCAGGCCGGCCGGCTGCGGGCGCGGCTGACGCGCGAGTTCGTCGCCGAGGTCTTCGCCGAGGTCGACGCCATCCTGGCGCCGGCGATTCCAGAGCCGGCGCCGGTGCTGGCCGAGGTCGCCCGCGGCCCCGCCGACGAGGTCGTGCGGCGCATGGGGCGCTTCTCCCGCCTCACCCGACCGTTCAACGTGATCGGCCTCCCCGTGGTCGCGCTGCCGTGCGGGTTCTCCGCTGCCGGCCTTCCGCTGAGCCTGCAGATCGTCGGCCGTCCCTTCGACGAGGGGACGATCCTGCGGCTCGCCCACGCGTACGAGCAGGCGAGCGGCTGGTACCACCGGCGTCCCGGCGCGGAGTGAACGAGCCGCCGCCCGGTCGGCCCTGGAACGTCTTCGCGACGTTCCTCGCCGCGGTGGCCGCGATCCTCGTGACCAACGCGCTGGCTATCGCGACCCTGCTGGCGCTGTACCCCGACGTCCCCGAGACCACCCTTCTGCAGACGCTGCCGGCCCTGCTCGCCGGAGTCCTGGCGTCGTCCTCAGGCCTGCTGCTCACGCTCCTCGTCGCCGTCCGTCCGCTCGACCCGGCTCGCCTGCGCCTGCGGCCGGGGTGGGAGACCGGCCCGGCGCTCTTCGTGATGGTGCTCGGTCTGCTGGGGCTCGGGCAGGCGCTGGAGTCAGCGGCGAACGTCCTGGGGTTCGGCGATCGCGGCACGCTGGCGCTGATCCGGCAGATGCTCGAGCGGACCCGAGGGCCCGACCTGTTCGCCGCGGTGCTGGTGATCGGGTTCGCCGCCGGCACGGCCGAGGAGATCTTCTTCCGCGGCTACATGCAGGCGCGGCTGCGCGAGCACTGGTCTGCGCCCGCGGCGGTGCTGGCCACCAGCGCCTCGTTCGCGCTCATGCACGCGGACCCCTCCGCGGTGCACATCGTGCTGGCGTTCGTGCTCGGACTCTACCTCGGCTTCGTGGCCGAGATCACGGGCAGCACGCTGCCGTCGGTCGTCTGCCACGTCGTGAACAACGTCGTCGCCACGCTCCAGATGGCGCTCGGGTTCGAACCGGTCGGCCGTGACGCGCACCTGACCACCGTGGTGGTCGGCGTCGGGCTCATGGTCGCGTCGGTGGTGTGGATCCGGCGGGTGGCGCCGCGCCCGGCGCCGGGCTGAGCCGTGCGACACGTCGCCGGAGGGCAGGACCTCGAGCAGACACTGGAGGCCTCCAGCCGTCTGGCCGCCCTCGTCGCCGGCGCGCGCCGGGCGGTGGCCTTCACCGGCGCCGGTGTGAGCACCGAGTCGGGGATTCCCGACTTCCGGAGTCCCGGCGGCATCTGGGCGCGCTTCGATCCGCGCGAGTTCACCTATCAGAACTTCGTGGGCAGCCGGGAGGGACGGCGGCGCTACTGGGCGCTGGGGCGGGTGACCTACCCGGTCATCCGCGCCGCGACGCCCAACGCCGCGCACCTGGCGCTCGCCGAGCTGCACCGGCTCGGTCGCCTGGACTGCTGCATCACGCAGAACATCGACGGGCTGCACCAACGGGCCGGCCTGCCGCCCGACGCGGTGATCGAGCTGCACGGCAACGCCGCGCGCGCCCGCTGCCTCGACTGCGACGTCCCGTACACGCGCGACGAGCTGCACGAGCGGCTCGAGCGCGGCGTGGAGGTGCCGGACTGCCCGGCCTGTGGCGGCGTCGTCAAGCCCACCACGATCCTGTTCGGCGAGGCGATGCCGGCGACTGCGGTGGCCGAGGCCCAGCGACGCGCCGCTGCCGCGGACCTGTTCGTCGTGCTGGGGTCCTCGCTCGTCGTCTACCCTGCGGCCTACATGCCCGTACACGCCAAGCGCGCGGGCGCGACCCTCGTCGTCGTCAACCTCGAGCCGACCCGCGCCGACGCCGAGGCGGATCTGGTGATCCGCGCCGCCGCCGGTCCCGTGATGGCCGCGGTGGCCGACGAGGTGCGCGCCCGTCTCTCACAAGGAGGATGAACGCTCCGTGGCTTCCGACGACCGTGCGCTGATCGAGCAGTTCGTTCGCGCCCGCACCGAGCCCCGTCCCCACACGCCGCCGAGCGAGCAGGGCCGCCGGCTCGAGCTCGCCGAGGCCTATCGGCTGCAAGACCAGCTCCGCGAGGCGCTTCTGGCGCGCGGCGAGCGGCTGGCGGGTTGGAAGGCCGCGTTCACGACGCGCGCCGCGCAGGAGGCCAACCAGCTGACGGAGCCCGGGTGCGCGTTCCTGCTCGCCTCGGGCGTGCTCGCGAGCCCGGCCGAGGTGACGTTCGCGCGCTTCAGCGGGCTCGCCGTGGAGGCCGAGGTGGCCTTCGTCATGCGACACGACCTCGCGGGCCCCGGGGTCACGCCGGCGCGGGCGGCGACGGCGGTCGAGGGGGCGCTGCCCGCGCTCGAGCTGGTGGACTTCCGCTACAGCGGCAAGGCGGTCGGCACCGACGTCATCGCCGAGGGGGTGTTTGCGGTCGCGATCGTGCTCGGTGGCGCGCTCACGCCGATCGCCGGCCTGGACCTGGCCCTGGAGGGGCTGGTCTACGAGCAGAGCGGGGCGATCGCCGCGACCGCGACCGCGGCCGAGGTGATGGGCAACCCGCTCAACTCGCTGGCGTGGGTGGCCAATCATGTCGGGTCGCGCGGGCTCGGGCTGCGGGCCGGCGATATCGTCATGACCGGCTCGGTGTCGAAGCTGCTGCGACCGAAGGCCGGCGAGACCGTGCGAGCCACCTACACGCGCCTGGGCTCGACCTCGGTGCGCGTGTCGTGAGGAGGGCGCGGCGCACGCCGCGCGCGGCGTGAGCGGCCTGACCGTCGAGGCGCTCGTCGCGCGGACGCGCGCGCGGCTGCCGGGGCGCGCGCGGCGGGTGGTGCCGCCGGGGCCGCTGATCCGCGCCGCGGTGCTGGTCCCGATCGTCGACCACGGCGAGGCCTTCCTGGTCTTCGCGCAGCGCACCGAGCGGGTGGGGCAACACGCCGGCCAGATCTCGTTCCCGGGCGGGCGCATCGACGCCGACGATCCCGACGATCTCCACGCCGCGCTCCGCGAGGCGGAGGAGGAGGTGGGGCTGCCGCCCTCCGCCGTGGAGCCGCTCGGCATGCTGGACGACACGGAGACGTTCGCCACGCAGTTCGTCATCACGCCCTGGGTCGGCGTCGTGCGCGCGCCGGTCGTGTGGCAGCCGGACGGCCACGAGATCGAGAAGGTGATCGAGGTCCCGGTGGCGGCCCTGTTCGCGGAGGGGTGCTTCCGGGTGGAGCAGTGGGAGCGCAACGGGATCACGCGGGACGTGTACTTCTATGAGTACCAGGGCACGACGATCTGGGGCGCGACCGCGCGCATCCTGAAGCAGTACCTCGATCTCGTGGGCACCGCGTGAGCGTCGCCCGGTGGACGCGACGGTAGGTCTCTGCGCGACGTGCGCGCACGCGCGCACGGTCGTGTCGGGCCGAGGCTCGACCTTCTGGCTGTGTGGGCTCAGCGCGCGCGACCCGCACTTTCCCCGGTATCCACGCCTGCCCGTCCTGCGCTGTGTCGGGTTCACTCCGGCGTCCGCCGGCGAGGAGGAGCCCCCGCCGCCGGACGCGGAGCGCGCGAGCTAGCGAGGCGACGCGGCGGGCGTCGCGCCGAAGGTCATGTCGATCGTGACGGGCTCGCCGCGCCGAGCGACGACGCCGGGCGGCGGCCTGAACTCGAAGGCCCGGCCGTCGACCAGGCGGACCTTCACGTCTCCGTTGGTCTCGACGTCGGTGACGTGCCCGTACATGCGCAGCACGTTTCGACTGGCCGGCGCGGCCACGACGGTCCCGGGGGGCGCCGTCACGACGGTGCCGGGCTGGGTCGCCACGACGGTGCCGGGCGGCACGGTCACGTACTGGCCGTTCTGATAGACGACTGGCGTCCCGACGACCGTGACCGGGGTACCGGGCTGAACGCGTGACATCATCACCGGCTGCCCGTTGACGATCACCGCCTGGTCGTCGGTGACCCGGTACATCCGGCCGTCGTCCAGCACGACCACCCGCTGCGGCTCGTCCACCCGCACCACTGTCCCTGAGTACGTCTGTCGATACTGCTGTCCTTCACCCGTCGTGCGATTGATCGGCTCATCCCGATTTCGATACGCCGACGGGCTCGTCGCACACCCGGCACTGGCCAAGGCTACGCTCGCCAGGCCGACTACTGCTACGGCAATCCCGCGTGAACGCATGGTATTCCTCCCTCGAAGTCTCTGCTTTCAAGGGAGTCGCAATCTGCTTGCCAGTGACACGAAGGGCGAGGGGTCTAAGCCCGAGCGCCAGTCCCGGGCTGGGCGGCTTGGGGGGAGCAGCGTCTTCCCCCCACTCAAACAAAGCGCGCTCCCCCCGTGTCACATCACGGCGCCCACAGATATAAGAACTGAGGCCCGCCCGCTAGCCCGGTGATCTTCGACAGCATCTCGAAGGTGCCCATGTCCGTCTCTGTGCGGGCGTAGTAGGTGGCGCGGTATTCACGGGGACGCTTGTAGACGACCACCTTCGCCGTCTCGAGACCGGCCGCCTGACGCGCCACGTCGAGCGCGTCGGGGATGTAGCCGATGCGGTCGACGAGCCGGTGACCGAGCGCCTGCTCCGCGGTGTAGATGCGGCCGTCGGCCAGGGTGGCGGCTGTCGCGGCCGGAATCTTCCGGCGCTCGACCACCTTCGCGACGAACTGCCGGTGGAGATCGTCGATCACCGACTGGAAGATCGCCCGCTCCTCGGGGGTGAGCTGCCGGAAGGGGCTGCCCATGTCCTTGCGCTCTCCCGACTTGATCGCCGAGGTCGCGACGCCGATCTTCTGCATCAGGCCCTCGGCGTTGACGCTGAGCATGATGACGCCGATGGAGCCCGTGACCGTCGTGGGATGGGCGACGATCGTGTCGGCCGCGAGCGCGACGTAGTAACCGCCGGAGGCGGCGACGTCCATCATCGAGGCCACGATGGGGATCCCGCGCGTGCGCTTGAAGGTCTCGAGCTCGCGAAAGATGATGTCGGACGCCGTCACGGTGCCGCCGGGGCTGTTGATGCGCACCACGAGGGCGCGCACCTTGGGGTCGTCGGAGGCCTTCTTCAGCTCCTCCCGCAGCCGCACGAGCATCGGCACCCGGGGCGGCGGAGTGCCGATCGTGAGCACTCCGCTCGGCGTGTCGTCGGAGAGGAAGCCGGAGACGTCCATCAGGAGGACCTTGGCGTCGCCGCGGCCCTCGACGGTCTCCTCCTCGAGCGGGCGGATGCGGGGGCTGAGGTCGACGGAGATCACCGAGCAGCCGGCCAGCAGCAGGGCGGCCACAAGTGCGACGGTCCAGCGCATGCCGCTCAGTATACGCGGTGCCCGTCGCGGCGTCGGCGGGCGGGGACCGCTCAGCGGCGGTGGAAGTCGGGGATGACGTCGGTGGCGAGCTGGCCGAGCTGATCGAGCATCCGGTCCGGCGGGCACATCGGGCGCAGGATGAACTTGGACGCGCCGCCGGCGACGTATTCCTCGAGACGCTCGCGCACCAGCTCGGGCGGGCCGAACGCCGTACACTGCGCGAGCGCGGCGTCGTCGATGCGCCCGCGCGGCACGAACGGGGCGGCCATGGCCTGGGCGGCCGCGCGGTCCGGATCGAGGCAGCAGTAGAACAGGACCCCGAAGTGGTCGACCGGCACCTGGCGGCCGGCCTCGGCCGCGAAGGCCTGCGTCTTCTGCACGCCGACCCGGAACTGCTCAGGCGTGATGAACGAGGGGATCCAGCCGTCGCCCAGCCGGCCGGCCCGCCGCATCGCCGGTTCGCTGTTGCCGCCGATCCACAGCTCGAGCGGACGCTGGACCGGCTTGGGCAGGACCGTGACGCGGTCGAGCTTCCAGAACTCTCCGGCGAAGGTGACCTCGTCCTCGGTCCAGCACCGGCGCATGATCGCGATGGCCTCGTCGGTCCGCCGGCCGCGCTCGCGGAAGGGGACGCCGGCGGCGAGGAACTCGCGCTCCTGCTCGGCGCCGATCCCGAACGCGGGCAGCAGGCGGCCCCCGGACAGGTAGTCGACCATCGCGATCTCGCGCGCGGCGAGCACCGGCGTCCGGAACGGCGTCACGAACACGCTCGGCCCGAACTTCAGCCTCGTCGTGCGGGCCGCGATGGCGGCCATGGCCGTCATCGGCTCGGGGATCGGCAGCGGCGAGGAGAGCCGCTCGGAGAACCAGAGCGAGTCGATCTCGCTCTTTTCGCACAGCTCCACGAACCGCCAGAAGAAGTCGCGCCCGCCCGGCCCGGGCGGCCACGGCCCGGGCATCACACCGACGCGATACTTGATCCGCATGGTCCGGACTCTATCACGCGGCGGGCTCCTTCGACGCCGGGTGGGACCCGACCGAGTCGTGCCGCCGGGGGACGAGGAGCGAGGCGACGACCGACACGGCCAGGGCGGCGCCGATGATGCCGAGCGACCACACGATCGGGAACTTGCCGCCGAACGCGGTGTCGAGCCAGACCATCTTCAGGCCGACGAAGGCGAGCACCACCGCGAGGCCGTAGCGGAGCAGGTGGAAGCGCTCGACCGCGCCGCCCAGCATGAAGTACATCGAGCGGAGGCCGAGGATCGCGAAGATGTTGGACGTGAAAACGATGAACGGCTCGCGCGTGAGCGCGAAGATGGCCGGTACCGAGTCGATGGCGAACACGATGTCGGTCGCCTCCAGGCAGAGCAGGGCGACCATCAGCGGGGTCGCCGACACGCGGCCGTCCTCCCGGACGAAGAAGCGCTGCCCCCGGAACGCCGGCGTCACCGGCAGCCACCGTCGCACGACCCGGATGAGGAGGTTCTTCTCGGGCTCGACCTTCTCCTCGGAGCCGATCGCCATCTTGACGCCGGTGATGATCAGGAACACGCCGAACAGCCAGACGACCCAGTGGAACTGGAGCAGCACGGCGCCCAGCGCGATGAAGATCGCGCGGAACACCAGGGCGCCGAGGATCCCATAGAACAGCACGTTGTACTGGTAGCGGGGCGGCACCGCGAAGTAGCGGAGCACCAGCACGAAGACGAAGATGTTGTCGACGGACAGCGAGTACTCGACGACGTAGCCGGTGAGGAACTCCAGCGCGACCTGCCAGGCGGCGGCGTGGGGGTCGAACCCCGGGAGCGCCATCAACCGGGCCTCCTGGGGGAACCGCCACAGAGCGTAGTGGTAGAGCGCGGCGTTGAAGACGAGGGCCAGGCTCACCCAGATCGCGCACCAGACCACCGCCTCCTTGAAGCGCATCTCGCGCGCCTCGCGGCGGAAGACGCCGAGGTCGAGCGCCAGCAGCACGAGCACGCCGGCGACGAAGAGGCCGTAGAGCCACCAGTACTCCGCGAAGGGGAACAACAACGCCATGGGCTCAGGCCTCCTGCGCGACGGGCGACGCCGAGGTCAGCACGACCGGACAGCCGACGTCGCGGACGACCCGGTCCTGCACGCCGCACAGGCGGGCGCCGAGGCCTGACGTCGCCGCCATGAGGAGCGCGTCGGCGGGCCATCGGCGGGCGTGCTCGGTGATCGCGCGCCCCGGGTCGCCGGCCACGCGGGCCCACACGACGTCGGGGACGCCGGGCAGCCCGGCCGTCAGCTCGTCGATCACGCGCTGGATCTTCTTCTCCTCGGCGTCGCGCCAGGCGGCCCGGGCGGCCCCGTACATGCGGCCGGCGGCGGGCAGGAGCGAGGTGAAGGCGGGCGCGGGTGCGGCGACGACGGCGAGGATCCGGATCGAGGGCCGGGACCACATGGCCAGGATCCGGGGGATCTCGCGGGCCCAGCCGTCCGGCTCGCCGCCCCGGACGGCGAGCAGGACGCGCGTCGGCTCGGGTGAACGAACGGCATCGTAGGATGTGGCGGCGCTCATGGCTCCCTCCGCAAAGTGCAGACAGGTCGAGTGAACGGTGCGACGACGACGGACGCGGGAGCGGGGGAGCTAGTGGTCTTCGGCGGAGACGGCGGACTCGGCGAGCGGGGGCGGGGCCTTCCTCGTCGGCGACGGGCCCGGGCTCGGAGCCCGGCGGTGGCCGCGACGCAGGTGGGCGCGCGCCGTGCTGGTGATCGTCGGCCTCACGGGGCGCCCGGCGCCCTCGACGTGAACCGTCGCCCAGCGCCGGCCGTGGGCGACCTCCTCGGTCTCTTCCGCGGCCTCGACGGGCTCGGGCACCACGGGGGCGCCGACGTCCATCACCGCGGCGAGCACGAGGATCAGCAGGAAGCGAAGCGCTCGCATAGTGGAGGATTATGGTACCTGTCCGGCGTACCGCGGTCTACACGCTTTGCCCGGCGGCCCGGGGCGACGTTGACGCGTCCGAGGCGGCCTCGTAAAATGAACCGCGGTTCACCCCGGGCGCTCGGGGCCGAGCCCGAGACGAGATGAAAGATCCCGACAAGCCCCAGCAGATCATCGAGGCGGCCATTCGCGTCTTCGCGCGCAACGGCTACTACAACTCGCGCGTGTCGGACATCGCGCGCGAGGCCGGCATCGCCAGCGGGACGATCTACCTCTACTTCAAGACCAAAGAGGAGATCCTCGTCACGCTGTTCCGCGAGCGGATGGCGGCCTTCGTGGCGCAGCTCCGCCGGGAGATCGCCGGCGAGCCGGATCCGGTCGCGAAGATCCGCCGCCTCGTCGGCGTGCACTTCTCGGTGCTCGAGCAGAACCCGGCGCTGGCCGAGGTCGTGCAGGTCGAGCTGCGGCAGGGCCACAAGTTCTTCCGGGGCGCCTCGGCCCACGAGGTCTCGGCCTACTTCGAGCTGATCGGCTCCGTGCTGGAGGAGGGCGTGGCGGCCGGCCACTTCCACGCCGACCTGCCGGTCAAGGTCGCGACCAAGGTCCTGTTCGGGGCGATGGACCAGATGGCGACGTCGTGGGTGCTCGGCAAGCGCGGCTACCGGCTGGCCGACACCGCGGACGCCGTGGCCACGATCTTCCTCAAAGGAGTGACCCGCGATGGCGTATGAGACGCTGCTGGTAGGTCGCGACGGCGCGGTCGCGGTCGTTACCCTCAACCGGCCGCCGGCCAACGCGATCAACGAGACGCTGATCCGAGAGCTGAACCTGGCCCTCAACGAGCTGCGCGACGACGCCGCGGTGCGGGCGGTGGTGCTCACCGGCAGCGGCGACCGGATCTTCTGCGGCGGCGCCGACCTCGGCTCGGCCTTCGCCGGCGGCGACGTCGAGGCCTTCATCCGATTCGGCAACAGCGTGATGCGCAAGATGGAGCGCTTCCCCAAGCCCATCATCGCGGCCATCAACGGCCACGCGATGGGCGGCGGGTGCGAGATCGCCATGGCCTGCCACCTGCGGCTGCTCAAGGAGACGGCCCGCATGGGCCAGACGGAGTCGAACCTCGGGATCATTCCCGGGTACGGCGGCACCCAGCGGCTGCCGCGGCTCATCGGGCGCACCAAGGCCCTGGAGTTCCTGCTGCTCGGCACCCAGATCCCCGCGCAGGAGTGCCTGAGCCTGCACCTGGTGAACCGGCTCTCCAAGGAGGGCGAGACGGTGAACGACGCCCTGGCCCTCGCGCGCCAGCTCGCGCGGCGCGCGCCGTTGGCCATGGCGGCGATCATCGAGGCCGTGGACGAGGGGCTCGAGTCGCCGATGGCGCGCTCGATCGACGTCGAGCTCGACGCCTTCCTGCCGACCCTGCGCAGCGAGGACGCCGCCGAGGGGATCCAGGCCTTCTTCGCCAAGCGCGAGCCCGAGTTCAAGGGACGATAGCCGCCGATGGACCTCGGGATCGCCGGCAAGGTCGCGCTCGTCACCGGCGGCGCCCGCAGCCTCGGGAAGGCCGACGCCACGGTCCTGGCCGGGGAGGGATGCAAGGTCGCCATCGTCGACCTCAACGCCGAGGGCGCCGAGGAGGCGGCCAAGGAGCTCACGACCGCCGGCGGCGTCGCGCGCGGCTACGCGTGCGACATCCGCGACACGGCCCAGGTGCAGGACGCCGTCGGCCGCATCGAGCGCGACCTGGGGCCGGTCGACATCTGCGTCAACAACGCGGGCATGATCTACACCGTCGGGCAGCTCAAGGACATGCGCGACGAGGACTGGGAGTTCAACCTCGCCGTGAACCTCACCGGGACGATGAAGGTGACGCGGGCGGTGTTCCCGGGGATGCGCGAGCGCCGCTGGGGCCGCATCGTGTGCATGGCCTCGATCGCGGGGCTCATGGGCGGCTTTGGGCAGACGGCGTACTCGACCAGCAAGATCGGTGTGATCGGCTTCGCCAAGTCGGTGGCGCTGGAGGGCGCGCGCTACAACGTCACCTGCAACGCGGTCGCGCCGGGCATCATCGCGCCCAACGCCAGCCTGAGCCCGCTCTACGAGCGGATGGTCAAGCGCGTGGCGATGCAGCAGGAGGGACAGCCGGAGGACGTCGCGTGGGCGATCGCGTATCTGTGTTCGGAGCGCGCCCGCTACGTCACCGGCGCCGTGCTCCCGGTCACCGGGGGCATGGATCTGTTCACGTTCTGAGTGACACGAAAGGAGGCGGCCATGCCGACAGTCAAGGAGTCCTTCGACGCGATGGGGAGCCGGTTCCGCTCCGACAAGGCCACCGGGACCAGCGCCGTGATCCAGTACGACGTCAGCGGCGACGGGGGCGGGACCTGGAACGCGGTCATCAAGGACGGCGCCTGCACGGTGAACCAGGGCGCGGCGACGAACCCCAACCTGACCCTGCAGATCTCCGCCCAGGACTGGCTGGACATGCTCTCCGGCAAGCAGTCGGGGCAGATGCTGTTCATGTCGGGCAAGCTGAAGATCAAGGGGGACATGGGCCTGGCGATGAAGCTGGGCTCGATGTTCTCCATGTGATGCGGGGCGTGCCGCGGTGCGAGGTGGATTGACGCACCGCGGTAACGCCGTGCGATACTGAGGGCGCCGGTCACAACGCCGCGGGCGGCCCCCAGGGCCATCGCGGAGGAGGAGCCCTGGATGGGTCAGGAGCGGTTCTCGGACGTCGTCGAGCGATTCACCAACGGCTTCGGGGCCGTCGGCGCGGCCGCCTCGCCGGAGACGGTCAAGCAGTGGGAGGAGGAGCTGGATCGCAACGTCCGGCGCCTGACCAACCTCGGCAAGCTCGCCGTCGCCCCCGAGCCGCGCACGGGCCAGACGCCCCGCGTCGAGATCTACAAGCGCAACAAGGCGCGGCTGTACCGGTACGAGTCGAGCCGCCGCCACCGCACGCCGCTGCTGTTCGTGCCGAACCTCGGCATCAGCCGCCCCTACATCTTCGACCTGCTGCCGGGCGGCTCTTTCGTCGAGCACATGACGCGCGAGGGGTTCGACTTCTACCTGCTCGACTGGGGCGTCTTCGGTCCGGAGGACAACGACCTCACGTTCGAGGACTGCGTCGTGAAGATCCTGCCGCGCATGGCCCGCAAGGTGCTGGAGACCTCCGGCGCCTCCGAGCTGAGCGTGCTCGGCTACTGCATGGGCGCGCCGCTGGCCGCGTCGTTCGTCGCCTCGCATCCCGAGATCCCGGTGAAGAACTTCATCAACATGGCCGGGCCGATCGATTTCTCCAAGATCGGGCTGTTCGGGTTGTGGCTCGACCGGAAGTACTTCGACGTCGACCGCTTCGTCGACACCCTCGGGGCGGTGCCGGCCGACCTCGTGAAGGCGGGTTTCAAGCTCCTCAAGCCCACGATGGACATCTCGACCAACCTGAACCTCTGGTGGAACCTGTGGAACGACAAGTACGTCGAGGGGTTCACCGCACTCAACAAGTGGGCGAACGAGTACGTGGCCTTTCCGGGCGAGTTCTTCCGCCAGTGGGTGCGCGACTTCTACCAGGGCAACAAGCTCGTGCGCGGGGAGCTCACGTTCGGCGGGCGGCCGGTGCGGCTGGGCGACATGCGCTGCCCGGTGTTCGTCGTCGGGGCCAAGGAGGACTACATCGCGCCGCCGGCCTGCGTGCGCGCGCTGATCGACGCCGTGAGCAGCCGCGAGAAGGACTACATCGAGCTCCCCGGCGGCCACATCTCGTTGATCGCCGGGCGCGGCGCGGCGGTGCACTGCTGGCCCAAGGTGTCGGGCTGGCTGGGCCCGCGGTCCTGAGGGGGCGGCGATGAGCGAGACGACCCAGTTCTTCGACATGTGGCGGAAGCAGCTCGAGGAGTCGACGCAGGCGTGGACGCGCCTGGTGAGCCAGGCCCAGCCGCCGACGGCACCGCCGGACCCGACGACCTTCTGGCGTCCCGTGCTGAACCAGGGGCTCGAGCAGTGGGCCCGGATGTTCGCCCAGACGCCGGTGTCGCCGGATCTCATGGCGCAGTGGAAGCAGTTCCTGGATCAGTGGATCGAGGCGTGGTCGCGGGTGCTGGGGCAGGCGATGAACAGCGAGTCCTTCGCCCAGCAGATGGGACGGTCGCTCGACGGCTTTCTGGCGGCCCAGGCCCCGGTGAAGAAGGCCGTCGACCAGGCGGTGGAGCAGGCGCTGCTGGCCCTGAACCTGGCCTCGCGCACCCAGCTCACGTCCGTGGCCAAGCAGATCGTCGAGCTCGAGGAGCGGCTCGAGCGGGTCGAGGACGGGATCCAGGCGATCCTCACGCGCCTGGACGCCAAGGAGCGTTCATGATCGGCAAGACCATCACGGAGCTCACGCCGGGGGACCGCGCCGAGATCACGCGCGTGGTCGGCGACGGCGACATCGCGTCGTTCGTCGAGGCCGTGGGCGACTACAACCCCGTCCACAGCGACCGGGCCTACGCGGCCGGCACGCCGTTCAAGGAGCCGATCGCCCCGGGGATCTACACCGCCGGTCTCGTCTCGGCGGTCATCGGTACCCAGCTGCCGGGACCGGGCGCGATCTACCTGTCGCAGTCGCTCAAGTTCATCAAGCCCGTCAAGGCGGGTGACGCCATCACGGCCCGCGTGGAGGTCATCGAGGTCCTGCGCGAGCGCAATCGCATCCGGCTGCAGACCGTGTGCGTCAACCAGCGCGGCGAGGAGGTTCTCTCGGGCGAGGCGTGGGTGATGCCGTCGCGCACGCCGGTCGTCTACGAGGGGCGGCCCGTTTCGGCCGCGTCACTCGCCACGCTGACCCTCGCCCCGTGGACGTGGGCCGCCCAGACGATGGCCCTGTGGGGAATGATGTCGCTCTCGATGCTCGCCCCGACCGCGCCCCGCCGCGGCTGACCCGTCGACGCGGACGGCCGGGGCTGTGCCCGGCCGTCCGCGAACCGTTACATCAACAGCCCGCCGTTGATCGAGAGCTCGGCGCCGGTGATGTAGTCGCCGTCGGACGAGACGATGTAGACGACCGCCCGGGCGACCTCCTCGGCGGTCCCGAAGCGGTGCAGGGGGATCTGGGCGAGCAGCCGCTCCTTCACCTTGTCGGGGATGGCGGTCACCATCTCCGTCTCGATGAACCCCGGCGCGACCGCGTTGACCGTGATGCCCTTGCCGGCGAGTTCCTTGGCGAGGGACTTGGTGAACGCGGCGACCCCCGCCTTGGAGGCGGCGTAGTTGGCCTGGCCGAAGTTCCCGATCTGACCGATGACCGACGTCATGTTGACGACTCGCCCGTAGTTCTGTCGGAGCATCTGGTCGACGAAGACCTTGGTGCAGTTGAAGACGCCGTCGAGGTTGGTGCCGAGCACCTTGCGCCACGAGGCGTGGTCCATCTTGGTGAAGGTCTTGTCGGAGTTGATCCCAGCGTTGTTGACGAGGATGTCGAGGTGACCGAAGGCTCCGAGCACGTCCTGCGCCATGCGGAACGTGTCGGGGTAGTCGCTGACGTCGGCCTGGGCGAGGATGGCCTTGCGGCCGATCTTGTGGGTGACGTGCTCGGCGACCTCGCGGGCCGCCGCCTCGCTGGAGACGTAATTGATGGCCACGTCGGCGCCTTCCTCGGCGAGTGCGATGGCCACGGCCCGTCCGATGCCGCGTGATCCTCCGGTGACGAGTGCCGTGCGTCCCTTCAACTTCATTCCGCGTCCTCCTCCGCGCGCGTTGAGGAGTGTCAGTCTAGCACGGCGGGTTCTTGTGAGCCCTGACGCGTGGTGTTAGACTCGCCGCACGATGGCGTACGTCATCAAGCGCTACTCCAATCGCAAGCTGTACGACACGCAGGAGAGCCGGTACGTGACCCTCGAGGAGATCGAGGAGATGATCCGGACGGGGCGTGAGATCTCCGTCGTCGACGCCGCCTCCGGTGAGGATCTCACCTCGGTCACGCTCACCCAGATCATCCTCGAGAACGAACGCACGCGGCGGGCCAGCCTGCCGGCGGCGTTCCTCCACCAGCTCATCAAGCACGGCGAGAGCTGGCAGGACTTCGTGCAGAAGTCGATGCGGGCGAGCCTCGAGGGGATGGTGTCGAGTCAGCGCGACATGGAGCGGATCTTCCGGGACTGGTCGATGCGGGCCGGGTGGGGCGCGATCGGCGCCGCGGCGCCGTCGGCGACCGAGCCCCGCCGCGACGGCGCGACGGACGACGCCGACAAGCTGCGCGAAGAAGTGACGGCCCTGCGCGACCGGCTCCGCTCACTCGAGGAGCGGCTCCAGAAGCGCAAGGCCGAGTCCAAGTGACCGACGCCGCTCAAGCGGCGTAGACGCCCTTCAGCTTCGTCACGGTCTCCGAGAACGACTCCTGGATGCCCTTGCCCGCCTGCTCGGCCGTCGTCTGCATCCGCTCGGCCGTGCGGGTCATCGCCTGGGCGTTGCCCTCGAGGATGCGGAACCACTTCTGGGTGTTCTCGACCCCGTCGGTCAGGGCTCGCTGGTACCAGGCCAGGGGATCGCGGGGCGCGTCCTGCCAGCTCGACTGCCAGCGCAGCGTCGTTGCCTGCGCGTCGCGCAGCGCCTCGATGTAGGCCTGCTGCATCTCGGCATAGAGCCGCACGCTCTCCTTGGCGGTCGCCGCCGAGAGCTCGGCCAACTCCCGCATGACACGCTGGTTGGCGTCGGCCCAGAGGGTCATCGTCTCTATCGCCTTGCCCGTCCCCTGCGTGAACATTTCCTGGGTCTTCTTCGCGTCGTGCATGACTGCTCCCTTCATCGTCTCGGCCGTCTCGGTCTCTCGGCTCTTGCGCGCGCCCTGCTTCGGCATCCGTCGCGCTCCTTCTCCTGCCTGACACGCACGATAACGCGACGCGTTACGGTGCGCAAGCTAATTTTTCGCGGCGCGTCAAAGCCGGGATGGTAGTGTCTCGAAACCCCCTGTGTTTGCAGGTCTTCGTGGCATGCTGTCCGGGGCGATCCAGGGGTGGGGGAGGGGACCTATGGCGGACGACACGCTCGCCAAGCTGTTCTGGAGCCGGGTCGAGCAGAGCGGTGACAAGCCGGCGCAGCAGTCCAAGCAGGGCGGGGCCTGGCAGACGCGCACGTGGCGCGAGGTCGGCGACGTCGTGCGCGAGCTGTCGCTGGGGCTGATCGCGCTCGGGCGCGGCAAGGGCGAGACGGTCGCGCTGCTCTCGGCCAGCCGGGCCGAGTGGGTACAGGCAGACTTCGCCATCTTCAGCGCCGGCTGCATCACCGTGCCGGTCTATCCGTCGTATCCTTCCGACCTCGTCGCCTACGTCGTCAAGGACTCTGGCGCGCGGACGATCTTCGTCGAGGACGCGGCCCAGCTCGCCAAGGTGCTGGAGGCGCGCGACCAGATCCCCCAGCTCGAGCACATCGTGGTGATGAGCGGCTACGATGCGCCGCAGCCGCCGAAGTCGGTGCTGACCTGGGAAACGCTGCGGCGCACCGGCCGCGACAAGGCGGCCGCGCTGCAGTCGACGCTGGCCGAGCGCGTGACGACCGGCAGCCCCGGGGACGTCGCGTCGATCGTCTACACCTCGGGCACCACCGGGCCGCCCAAGGGCGTCGTGCAGACCCACGGCAACCACATCGCCGCCCTGACCGCCTCCAAGATGGCGACCCCGGTGCAGGAGGGGTGGGTGCACCTGCTGTTCCTGCCGCTGGCGCACTCGTTCGCGCGGCTCGAGTCATTCCTCGGCGTCACCCACGGCCTCACGACCGCGTTCGCCGAGAACCTCGACGCGCTCCGCGACAACCTGCCGGAGACACGCCCCCACTTCATCTGCAGCGTGCCGCGCGTGTTCGAGAAGGTCTACGCGGGCGTCCTCGCCACCGCGCAGGCCGGCTCGCCGGTCAAGCGCAAGATCTTTCACTGGGCGGTGGCCGTCGGGCGCGACGTGAGTCGCCACCAGCAGCGCGGGCAGCCGGTGCCGGGGGCCCTCGAGCTGAAGCGCAAGGTCGCCCACGCGCTCGTGTTCTCGAAGCTGCACGCGCGGCTGGGCGGCCGGCTGCAGTGGGCGATCTCCGGCGGCGCGCCGCTGGCGCGTGACATCGCGGAGTTCTTCCACGCCGCCGGCATCCTGTTGCTCGAGGGCTACGGCCTCACCGAGACGTGCCCGGCGCTCACGTTCAACCGGCCCGACCGCTACAAGTTCGGCTCGGTGGGGCAGGCGCTGCCCGGCGTCGAGCTCAAGATCGCTCCCGACGGCGAGATCCTGGCCCGCGGCGCCAACGTGGCGACGCGCGGCTACTACAAGCAGCCGGAGGCCACCCGCGAGGTGTTCGAGCCGGACGGCTGGTTCCACACCGGTGACATCGGGCGGATCGACGAGGACGGCTTCCTCTTCATTACCGACCGCAAGAAGGACCTGATCGTCACCGCCGGCGGCATGAACATCGCGCCGCAGAACATCGAGAACCTCCTCAAGGCCGATCCGTTCATCAGCCAGGTCATGGTCCACGGCGACCGGCGGCCGTACCCGGTGGCGCTGATCACGCTCAACCCCGACGAGCTCGGCAAGTTCGCGCGCGAGCAGGGTGTGCTGACGAGCGACCCCGGCGCGCTGGTGAAGCACCCGAAGATCGTCGAGCGCGTGAGCCGCACGGTCGAGGAGAAGAACACGAACCTCCAGTCGTACGCCAAGATCAAGAAGTTCTCGATCCTGCCCGTCGACTTCTCCCTCGAGGGTGGCGAGCTGACGCCGACGCTCAAGGTGAAGCGCAAGGTCGTTGCGGAGAAGTACAAGAAGGAGCTGGAGGGGCTCTACGGATAGTCCTGCGTGAGCGGCCCCCTCTCCGGCAAGGTGGCGGTCGTCACCGGGGCCAGTCGCGGCCTCGGACGGGCGATCGCGGTGGCGTTCGCCGAGGCCGGCGCCGACGTGGCGGTGGCGGCGCGGGCCAAGGCCGAGCTCGAGGAGACCGCGCAGCAGGCTGGGCGGCACGGCGTGCGCGCGCTCGCCCTGCCCACCGACGTGACGTCCTATGCCGCCGTCGAGCGCCTCATGACCCAGACGGTGGCCGAGCTCGGGCGGCTCGACATCGTCGTGAACAACGCCGGCATTGCCAAGGTGGCGCCGCTGGCCGAGGCGGCCCTGGAGGACTGGCGAGCGATCCTCGACGTCAACCTTTCGGGCGTCTTCCACGGCTGCCGGGCGGCCGCGCCGTACCTCATCCGCCAGAAGTCCGGCAAGGTGATCAACCTGGCCTCGGTGCTGGCCGCCGTGGCGCTGCCGGGCTACACGATGTACGCGGCCACCAAGGGGGCGGTCATCGCCCTGACCCGCACGCTGGCCGTCGAGTGGGCGCGCCACAACGTCCAGGTGAACGCGATCGCGCCCGGCTGGTTCGTGACCGACATGAACGAGGCGGCGTTCGCCGACCCGCGGATCCACGAGCGTCTCACGCGCGACGTCCCCGCCCGGCGCACCGGGCGGCTGGAGGAGATCGGCCCGCTCGCCCTGTACCTCGCCGGGCCCGGCTCGGAGTTCATGACGGGCCAGACGATCTTCCTCGACGGCGGTCATACCGTCGCCTGACGTGGTAGGTTGATTCGCGTGAAGGCCGCCGTTCTCCACGGTCCGCGGGATCTCCGGGTCGAGTCCGCGCACGCCGCCGAGCCCGGGGCGGGCGAGGTCGTCGTCCGCGTCGGCATGGCCGGGCTGTGCGGCACGGACTACGGCATCTGGAGCGGTGACCGCGCCGTCGCCTATCCGCTGGTGCCCGGCCACGAGTTCGTGGGCCGCGTCGAGGCCGTCGGCGCCGGCGTGATTCGCGTGCGGCCCGGCGACCGCGTGGCGATCGAGCCCAACTACTCGTGCGGGGCGTGCCCGCTCTGTCGCGAGGGCAACCGCAACCTCTGTCTGGCGCGCACCGCGATCGGCATCGACGTCGACGGGTGCTTCGCCGAGCTCGCGCGCGTCCCCGAGCGCTGCGCGTGGCCGGCGCCGGCCGGGGTGACCGACGAAGACCTCCTGCTGACCGAGCCGCTGGCGGTCGTCGTGCGGGCGGTGGCGCGGGCCGCGGTCCGGGCGGACGAGCGCGTCGCGGTGGTCGGCGCCGGCACGCTCGGGCTCCTCGCACTCCAGGTGTTGGGCGGGCGCGGCGCGCGCGTGCTCGTGGTCAGTCGCTCCTCGCGACGCTTCGCGCTCGCGCGCGAGCTGGGGGCCGCGGCGACGCACGTGGTGGCCGACGGCCCGCTCCCCGCGGCCGCGGCGACGTTCTCCGGTCGCGAGGGCGTCGACGTGGTGATCGAGACGGCCGGGACCCCCGAGGCCGTGAGCCACGCGCTCGCGATCGTGCGGCCGGGCGGACGCGTAGTCCTCACCGGGCTGCCGCACGAGCCGACGCCCGTGACGTTCTTCTCGGTGGTGCGCCGGGAGGTGACGATCAGCGGCTCGATGATCTATCAGGACGAGTTCCCCGAGGCCATGCGCCTGGTCGCCGCCGGCACCGTGCGCACGCGCCCGCTCATCACCCACCGCTTCGGTCTCGACGCCATCGGCGAGGCGTTCGCCGCCCACCGACGGCCGGACTCGATCAAGGTCGCCGTCCTCACCGCGTGAGGCCGACGACGCCATCCTGAGAGGACGACGACCCTGAGGATCATCGTGACCGGAGGCGCCGGCTTCATCGGCTCGCACGTCGTCGACCGTCTCCTGGCCGACGGCCACGAGGTCGCGGTCGTGGACGATCTCAGCACCGGCGCGCGCGCCAACGTGAACCCGGCGGCGCGGCTGCACGTGGCCGACGTGCGCGCGCCTGAGCTCCGGCGCATCGTCGACGCCACCCGGCCCGACGCGGTCGTGCATCTGGCCGCCCAGGCGGCGGTGTCCCGCTCGGTCGCCGACGCGGCCTTCGACGCCTCGGTCAACATCCTCGGCATGCTCAACCTGCTCGAGGCGTGCCGGGCCGCTGGCGTCCGCAACGTCGTCTACATCTCCACGGGCGGCGCCGCCTACGGCGACACCGAGGTCGTGCCGACGCCGGAGACGCACCTGACGCGGCCGGCGTCGCCGTACGGGGTCTCGAAGGTCGCCGCCGAGCTGTACCTCGACTGCTGGGCCGGCCTGCACGGGGCCCGCGGCGTGTCGCTGCGGCTGGCGAACGTGTACGGCCCGCGGCAGAACCCGGAGGGCGAGGCCGGGGTCGTCGCGATCTTCACGCGCCGGCTCTTGAGCGGGCGTCCGTGCGTGATCAACGGGGACGGGGAGCAGACGCGCGACTACGTCTACGTGGGCGACGTGGCCGACGCGGTGGTGCGCGCGCTGACCCGGACCGCGGCCACCGGCGCGGTCAACGTCGGCACCACGCGCGAGACGACGGTGAACGAGATCTACCGGCTCCTGGCCCAGGCCGCCGGCGTCGAGCGGCCGGCCGAGCACGGCCCGGCCCGGGCCGGCGAGCAGCGCCGCAGCGCGCTGGCCTGGGACCGCGCCCGGGGCCTGCTGGACTGGTCGCCGGCCACGCCGCTGGACCGCGGGCTGGCCGCCACCATCGCGTGGGCGCGGAGCGAAAAGAATTAGCGGCTTAGACCACCCTTGGCTAGACTCGTAGCCACATGACGCAGCGACGAGCGCTCATCACGGGCATCACCGGCCAGGACGGCTCCTACCTCGCCGAGTTCCTCCTCGAGAAGGGCTACGCGGTGTACGGCATGGTGCGCCGCGCGTCGAGCGATCACTTCGCGCGGATCGCGCATCTCCAAGACCGCATCCACCTCCGCGAGGGCGATCTCCTCGATCAGCTCTCGCTGATCACGCTCCTGCACGAGACGGAGCCGCACGAGGTGTACAACCTCGCGGCCCAGTCCTTCGTACCGACCTCGTGGGAGCAGCCGATCCTGACCAGCGAGGCGACCGCGCTCGGCGTCACCCGGATGCTGGAGGCCATCCGCGTCGTCGACCGCGGCATCAAGTTCTACCAGGCCTCGTCCTCGGAGATGTTCGGCAAGGTCCGCGAGAGTCCCCAGAACGAGAAGACGCCGTTCTACCCGCGGAGCCCCTACGGCGTGGCCAAGGTGTACGGCCACTACCTCACCGTGAACTACCGCGAGTCGTACGGCCTGTTCGCGGTCTCGGGCATCCTCTTCAACCACGAGTCGCCGCGCCGGGGCCGCCAGTTCGTCACGCGCAAGGTCACCCACGGCGCGGCCCGCATCAAGCTCGGCCTGGACCCGGAGCTCAAGCTAGGCAACCTGGAGGCCAAGCGCGACTGGGGCTTCGCCGGCGACTACGTCGAGGCGATGTGGCTGATGTTGCAGCAGCCGACGCCCGACGACTTCGTCATCGCCACCGGCGAGACCCACAGCGTGCGCGAGCTGTGCGAGGTCGCCTTCGCGCGGGCGGGGCTCGACTGGGAGCGCTACGTCGCCGTCGACAAGACGCACGTGCGCCCCGCGGAGGTCGACTACCTCATCGGCGACGCCTCCAAGGCCCGCCGCGTGCTGGGGTGGAGCCCGAAGGTGAGCTTCCGCGAGCTGGTCGAGATGATGGTGGACGCGGACGTCGAGGCCGGCGCCTCCGCGACCTGAGACCCGCGCCGTGGCCGTGTTCACGCCCCTCGGGAGCGGGAACGCAGGGGAGGTCACCCAGGACCGGCCGCCGTCCCAGTCGATAATGCCGTCCGCGCTGTCGTCCCTCGCGCTCGCCTGCCTCGGCCTGGCCCTGGCCTTCGTGACCGTGCCCGTCATGGTGGGCGGCCTCGGCCTCGCCGGATACGGCGCCTACAGCATCGCGTTCACCGTCGCCGGCTACGGCGCCTTCCTCGACCTCGGCCTCGGCTGGGCCGGGCTCGGCTTCACCGCCGCCGCCCACGCGCGCCGCGATCGCGAGACGGTGGCGGGCGTCCTGTGGGCGCTCCTCCTCTACCAGGCGGTGGTCGGCGGCCTGGTGCTCGTGCTGCTCGGCGCGGGGGCGGATCGGCTCGGACTATGGCTGGTCGGCCCGGGCGAGGACGCCGTGCGCGTCGCGGGAATCCTCCCGATCGCCGGAGCGTGGTTCGCGCTGTCGGGCCTCAACGGCGTCTTCGTCGGCGTCCTGCGCGGCGTCGACCGTCCCGGCGCCGCGGCGCTCGTCGCCGGGACGGCGCTGCTCGTCGGCGTCGGCGGTGGCGCCCTGGCGGTGTCCCGCGGCCACGGTCTGCACGCGGCGGCGCTGTGCCAGCTGCTCGGGGCGCTCGTCGCGTCGCTGGTCGCGGTCGGCGCCCTGGGGGATCTGCTGCGGCGCGTGCGCCCCGGCGAACTCCTTGCGTCCTCCGCTCGCGCGCTGCGGGGGATGCTCGGCTTCTCGCTGTGGAGTCTGCTCGGTCGCATCGTCCAGATTGCCGTGCTGCAGGGTGACAAGGTCGTCGCGGCACGGGTGGCCGGTGCGGCTGGACTGCCGTCGTATGTGGTGCCATTCAACGTGGCGCAGAAGCTGAACCTTCTCGGGTCGGCGGCCGTCACCGCCGTCTACCCGGTCGCGGCGGGGCGGCGGGGATCGCCCACCGACTTCCACGAGAGCTACTTCCGCGCTGCGCGGGTCGTCCATCTGCTCACCGCGGCGCCGGCGATCGTGCTGGTGGGACTGGCACCGCTGTTCCTGCACTCCTGGATCGGTGGCGAGATGGCGGCGGCCGGCGCGGACTTCCTCCGCGTGCTCGCGGTCGGGTACTGGCTCGTGTCCGTCGGCTCGGTGGACGCGGGTTGCGTGGAGGGTTGGGGACGGCCGCGGCTCACGGCGCTGGCGGCCGTCGCCGGGCTCGGCGTCGCGGCCGTAGTCGCCGTCGTGCTCGCCGTCACCGCGGGCGGGCTGTGGGCCGTGACCGGCGGGGTCGCGGCGTGGATGGCGGCGACGGGCCTCGCCAACACACTCGTCTGGCTCCGCGTGTCGCGGTTCCCGGTGCGCCGGCTCTGGGCCTCGCTGCTGCGGCCGATCCTCGAGATGCTGCTGCTCGGGCTCGGGCTCGCGAGGCTCGTCACGGCGTGGGTCCCGCCCGGGCCGGGCGGGCTGGTTGCGTGCGGTGCGCTGGGCGCCCTCCTCGTCGCCTACGGATTCCTGCGCCTCTTTCCGGGGGGCGAGCGGCGGCTGCTGCTGGGGCGCGTCGCGAGCCTGGCGCGCGCGTGATGGAGGTCCGACAGCACTACCGGCACTACTGGCGTCGCATGGCCCTGCGCGAGCAGGCCGAGCGCTACCGTGCGCCCTGCCTGGCCTGGTACCACCACGACGGCCTCAATCCCGCCGAGCGGCTCGTGTTCGACCGCGTGCGCGGCGCCCGGCGGCTGCTGGACTTCGGCGCCGGCGACCTTCGCCTGAAGCGCAAGCTCCTGGCCGCGGGGTTCCTCGGCCGCTACGAGTCGCTCGACGTCTCCGAGGAGTTCCCGCACGACTACACCGACCTGGACCAGGTCCGCGGACCCTTCGACGCCGTGCTGTGCCTGGAGGTCGTGGAGCACCTGCCGCTGGCCGCCTTCGAGCCGCTCCTCACGCGACTCTGCGACCTGCTGGAGCCGGGCGGCGCGCTGATCCTCTCCACGCCGAATCCGCTCTGCGTCGTCCCGATGTGGGCCCGCGACGCCGGTCACGTGCAGCAGTACCCGCTCCACGATCTCATCGCTGCGTTCCTGGCCCGCGGCCTCGCCGTCGAGCCGTTCCGGGTTCGTCTCGTGCCGGCCCGGCCGTCCGTCGGGCAGCGCCTGCGGCTCCTGAGCCAGCGGGTACTGTGCTACCTGCTGTCGGTCGACTACGCCGACGGCCTGCTCGTCGTCGGCACGAAGGCGTGAGCGTGGCTGGGTGAGTCGCGTCCGCGTGGCGCTGCTGGCGGACGCGATGTGCGATCCGCGACCGCGCGGGCTGGCCCGCTACACGCGTGGCCTCTGCGCGGCGCTGCTGGAGTCCGGCGCGGTCGACCTCGAGCTCGTAACGCACGGCGAGCCGTCGGCCGCCGCGCTGCCGGCGGTCGTCCGGTCGCCGCTCACCGCGCGCCGGGAGGTCGTGCGCGAGCAGCTCGAGCTGCCGCGCCTGCTGGCCCGTCGCGCCGTCGACGTGCTGCACGCCCCCGCCAACCGGGGGCTGCCGGTATGGGCGCCGTGTCCGACCGTGCTGACCCGCCACGACGCCATCGAGCGGCTGTTCGCGACCGAGCTCGGATGGGCGCCACGCAGCCGGCTGCGGCGGCGCTACGCCGACGCGATCGCGATGCGGCGGGCGACGGCCGTCGCGACCGTGTCGGAGACGGCCCGGCGGGACGTCGCGCGCGTGTGGCCCGGCGTGCGCACGCGGACCGTCGTGGCGGGGCAGGGGGTCGAGGCGCGCTTCTTCGAGCCGGTGGCATCCAGCGCGACGGCGCGGCTGCGCGAGCGGTTCGCGCTGCCGTCCTCGTTCGTCCTGTACGTCGGCGGCTTCGAGCCGCGCAAGGACGTCCCGACGCTGATCCGCGCGGTGGCGGCGTGCGGCATCCGGGACGTCGGGCTCGTCCTGGCCGGCGCGCTCGGGCCGTGGGGCGCAGCGGTCGAGGCCGCCGTGGCGGCGGCCGGCGTCACCGGGCGCACGCGCGTGCTCGACTTCGTCGCCGACGACGACCTGCCGGCCCTGTACGCAACCGCGGCCTGCCTCGCGTGCCCGTCGCGCTACGAGGGGTTCGGCCTGCCGGTCGTGGAGGCGATGGCCGCGGGCGCGCCGACGATCGTCACGGACGGCGGAGCGCTGCCGGAGGTCGCGGGTGACGCGGCCCTCGTCGTCGCCGTCGGCGACGTCGGCGCCCTCGCGCGCGCGCTCGAGCGCGTGCTCACCGACGCGCGGACCTCCGCGCGGCTGGTCGAGCAGGGCCGGCAGCGCGCGGCCGCCCACCGCTGGGAGCGCGTCGTCCAGCGGTACATCGTGCTCTATCGCCGGCTCGCCGACGCCGGCACCATGCCGCCGGCCGCGCAGCCCGTGCCCGCGTGAAGGTCGTCGTGGTCAGCCCCGCCGTGCCGCATCCGTTCGGCGAGACCGCCGCGCGCGGGCTCTACGTCCTCCTCGCGGGCCTGTTGGCCCGCGGCGTCGACGTGACGTGCCTCGTCGTGATGGAGGAGGACGCGGCCCGCGCCCGCGAGGCCCGGGCGCGGCTCGAGGGTGCCGGGCCCGGACGCTTCGCGATGTCGCTGTTCGCGCCGACCGTGCGCCCGGCCTGGCGGCGGCGGGTCCGCAGTCTGCTCCGCCCGTTCAGCGAGACGCTGCACGCAGAGGGATTCGCGGCCGCGCTCGCGCGCGAGGCTGCGGCGGGGTACGACGTGCTACACCTGGACCAGCTCTGGAGCGGGTGGGTCGGACTCCGCCAGCCCCGGACGGTGCTCAACGTCTACCAGCTGGAGATCGTCGACTGGGAGCACCGGCGGCTGCAGAGCCTCGCCGAGGGCAAGGCGCTCGTGCAGATGCGGCGGGCGACCCGGCGCATCGTCCGCGGCTCGCGCCACCTGCGCGTCGTCTCCCGCCGCCTGCAGGCACGCCTGCGCGAGCTCAACGCCGACGCCCGGTGCTCGGTGGTGCCGTTCGCGCTGGACCTGTCGCTCTATCCCGTGCAGCCCCTCGCGCGGGAGCCGGTCGTCGGCCTGCTCGGCTCGATGCACTGGCTGCCGTCGCGCACGGCGGCCGAGCGGCTGATCACACGGATCTGGCCGCTCGTGCGGCGGGAGGTCCCCAGCGCGCGGCTGCTGGTCGGCGGCTGGAACGCCCGCCGGTACCTGGCGCGCCACGCCGGCCCCGACGTCACCGTCGTGGAGAACGTCCCGCACCCGCTCGACGTCTTCTCCCGCATCGCCGTCCTCGCCTACGCGCCGGCCCGCGGGACGGGCGTGAAGGTCAAAGTGCTCGAGGCGCTCGCGTACGGCGTCCCCGTCGTCACGACCGGCGAGGGGGTCGAGGGCGTCGAGTGCGAGGACGGGGTGCACTGCTGGATCCGCGAGGACGACGACGCGCTCGCCGCGCGCATCGTCGAGCTCCTGGGCGACGAGGCCCAGCGCGGGCGGTTCCGGGAGGCGGGCCGCGCGCTGGTGGAGGCCCGGCACGCGCCGGCGCGAGTGCTGGAGCAGATGCTTGAGGTCTACGAGGCGGCGCGCCAGGCGTGAGCGAGCCGCGCGCGGTCGTGGTCCTGCCCGAGCTGCCGGCGCCCCCGCGCTGCGGCAACGCCTGGCGCGACCTGCAGCAGCTCGCCGTCCTGCGGCGACTGGGCTTCGCGGTCCACCTGGTCGTCGCAGGCCCGCGCTGGGATCTCACCGACGACGAGGAGGCGGCGGCCGTGCGCGGTCTCGAGGCGGGCGTGACCTACCTCGCGCTGGAGCGCACCGTGCCCCGGCCGGCGCTGGCCCGACGGCTCGTGCGGAAGGCGGGCTACCTGGCGCGACCGACGGTTCATCCGTTCGGCTGGTGGCTGCCGCGCACGCTGGTGCCGACGGTGGCCGACCTGCTCGGGAGCGCGGCCGACGTGCTGTTGCTCCGCTCGGTCTTCCTGCACGAGATCCCGAGGCTCCGCCGCGTGTGGCCCGGGCGCATCGTCGTCGACTGCCACGACTCCGACGTCCACCTCGCGCGGGAGCTGCTGAAGACCGTGGGGCGGGCCGCGCGGCTGGGGCCGTGGGCCAACCTGGTCGGCGTGCGACGGATCGTCGCCCGCTGCCTGCCGCTCGCCGACGAGGTGTGGACGGTCAGCCTCGACGACGCGGCGCAGCTGGCCGGCCAGGCGCCCGGCGCGCGGCTCGTCGTCGTCCCGAGCGGGATGGACGGCGCCACCGCGGCGAGCACCGCACACCCCGGCGTCGACGGCCGCGCGCTCCTCGTCGCGAGCTTCGGGTACGGCCCCAACGCCCGCGGCGCCGAGTGGCTGCTGCGCCGCGTCTGGCCCGCGGTGCGTCGCGCCGTCCCCGCGGCAACGCTCGCGTGCGTCGGCGGACGCATGCCGGCGCCGCTCGCCCGGCTCGCGGCCGCGACCGAGGGCGTGGAGGCGCCCGGGCTCGTCGCGGATCTCGGTCCGTGGCTGGGCGGCTCGGCGATCGTGCTGGCCCCGGTCCTCGAGGGCGGCGGCACCCGGCTCAAGATCGTCGAGGCGTGGAGTCAGGGCAAGGCCGTCGTGGCGACGTCCAAGGCTCTCGAGGGCCTGCCGCGTGGGAGCGGGGCGGCGGTGATCGCCGACGACCCCGACGCGTTCGCGCGTGAGACGGCGGCGCTGCTCGTCGACCGCGACCGCCGCCGCGCGCTGGGCACGCGCGCGCTCGAGGTGTTCCGCGAGCGGCTGACCTGGGACGTCGCCGAGCGTGCCGTCGCCACGCGCTCCCTCGTCGGCGCCGGCCGGCGGCGGACGCCGGTGACGACGTGACGGCGCGCGCGCCCCGCGTGCTGCTCGTCGGCGAGTTCGGTCCGGGCGCGCTGGGCGGGTACTACGCCCGGGCCTTCGAGGAGGCGCTGGGCTGGCGCGTGACCCGGTACGACATGCTCGCGGCCTACACCCGCGGCGTCGCGGGCCGATCACGCGTGCTGCGGCGACTGCTGCGTCCGGTTCGGTGGGCGATCATGGCGCGCGAGGTGGTGGCGCTCGCCGGTCGCGAGCGGCTCGACCTCGTGCTCGCGACGAAGGCGCCGTTCCTCGGTGTCGCCGCCGTGCGCGCGCTGCGGCGGGCGGCGCGCACGCCGGTGACGATGGTCTATCCTGACAGCCCCTACGGCGCCTACACGCTGCGCCGGGACGTCCTCGCCGTCCTCGCCGAGTTCGATCGGGTCTACATCTGGGGCCACCGGCTCCTCGCGCGCCTGCGCGCCGACGGCGTGGCCGCAGCCGCCTACCTGCCGTTCGCGCACGATCCCGCCGACTACGCCCGCGAGGGACCCGTGGCGCTCCCGGAGTGCGGGCGGCGACACGCCGTGGCGTTCATCGGTCAGCGCTACGCCAAGCGCGAGGTGTGGCTCGCCGCACTGGATGGGCTCGACGTCGGTGTCTGGGGGCTCGGCTGGGACCGGTCGGAGGCGGTGCGGCGGACCGGCGTGTGCGTGCACCGGACGCCGGCTCACGGCGCCGCCGCCGCCGCGATCTACCGGGGCGCCGCGCTGGCCGTCAACGTCCTGCACGACGACAACGTGCCCGCCCACAACATGCGCACGTTCGAGATTCCCCCGTGCGGTGTCGTGATGCTCACGGAGGCCACCGACGAGATCGACGCGTTCTTCGAGCCCGGCCGGGCCTGCCTGGCCGCCGCCGATCCCGCCGGGCTGCGCGCCGAGGCCGAGCGCGCGCTCGCCGACGCCGCGCTGGCGCGGGCCGTCGCCGCGGCGGGGGCGCGGGCCGCCGCGCCCCACACCTACGCCGCGCGGGCCGCGGCCATCGTCGCCGACGTCGCGGTGGCGGCGCCGGTGGGACGGCCGTGAACGGTCTGCTCCCGCGCGCGACGCTCGGCGCCGGCGCCATCCTCCGCTGGCATCTCGTGGGGCAGTGGCTGCCGGCCCTCGCCGGGCCGCGCGAGCCCGCGCGCGTGCTGGACGCCGGCTGCGGGCAGGGCGAGTACGCCGTGCGCGTCGCGCGCGCGTTTCCCGACGCGACCCTCGTCGTGGGCGTCGACGAGGCGGCGCGCGACGGTGTCGCCGGCTTCGCGAGTGTCCCGGCCGACCTGGCGACGCGCGTCGTGCTCCGACGGTCGGCGTTCTCACGGGCAGCGGTGGAGGACGTCGCGCCGTTCGACGCGCTCCTGTGCATCGACGTGCTCGAGCACGTGGCGGACGACGGCCGCTTCCTCGCGGACCTCTCCGCGGTCG
>Ga0075431_100000010_pt1 | contig 96359 bp, 85 predicted proteins | sample RhiMetdeltSRZDD5_FD_75297 | JGI IMG/M metagenome (GOLD analysis project Ga0075431, IMG submission 75297) | Populus rhizosphere microbial communities from Tennessee, USA - Rhizosphere MetaG P. deltoides SRZDD5 | ecosystem: Host-associated > Plants > Roots > Rhizosphere > Soil | place: USA... | reverse complement strand
CAACACGCTCCGCCATGCGACGCGTATTGACGAAGACCAGGGTAGTCCGATGCTCGCCGATCAACGCGGCCAGGCGATCGTAGTACTCCTCCCACACCTCGTGCGACATCACGGCGTCGAGCGGACTCTGTGGAATCTCGATCGCCAGATCGGTAGCGCGCCGATGCCCCTCGTCGATGATGGCGCAACGCGCACCGCCGTCGGCCGCGCCCACGTCGTCGGCTGCACCGACGAGGAATTGCGCGACCTCATCGATTGGTTTCTGTGTCGCGGACAAACCGATCCGCTGGAGCGGCGACTGTCCTCCGTCCTCCCGGCAGAGCGACTCGAGCCGCTCCAGCGTCACCGCCAGGTGCGCTCCGCGCCGGCTGCCGATAACAGCATGAATCTCGTCGACGATGACCGTCCGCGACGTGCGCAGCATCTGACGGCTGCGCTCTGCCGTCAGCAGCAGATACAGCGACTCAGGTGTCGTCACGAGGATGTGCGGTGGCGTGCGCAGCATCGCGGCCCGCTCTGATGAGGTCGTATCACCAGTCCTCACAGCCGCGGTGATGCGCGGAATCTGCTGTCCCGACACCTCCGCGAGATGCCGCAGCGCCTTCCGCGGTTCAGCCAGGTTCTTGTGAATGTCGGCACTCAACGCTTTGAGTGGTGACACGTAAACGACGCGCACTTCATCGGGAAGCGGCGACTCTGTGCCCTCGCGCACGAGGTCGTCGATCGTCGTCAGAAAAGCCGCGAGCGTTTTGCCGGAGCCCGTGGGCGCGGCAATGAGCGTGTGCCGGCCCGAGCGAATCGCTTCCCATCCGCGACGCTGCGCGGCAGTCGGCTCGCCGATGGCATCAAGGAACCAGCGCGAAACGAGAGGATGAAACCCGGTCATGGGAGGGACCTGAGGGACAGGTCGATCCGATCATAACGGATTGTCAACTCCCAATTTCCAATTCCCAAAACTACGGTCGTGGCCGCGACTTGGGAGTTGGAGTTTGGGAGTTGGGAGTTGACACCATCAAGGAACTGTTGGCAACGTCAGAAGCTCGTCCTCGCGGGTCCGATTGCCATCTCGCGGGAACCACTCGGAGCGGCAGCTCAGATCCGTAATTCGTCGATCGAGTTGCAGGTACTGCCGGTACAACATCAGGGTCCGTGAGCGCACGGCGTTCAGCAGATCGTCATGTGATTGAATGCGCTCGGACGAGACCAGGCCAGCATCGAGCGCTCCCGTGAGCACCGCACGATCCCAGATGCGGACAAGCTGCGTGAGACTGTCCACCACGTTCATGTAGGCACCGTAATCGGCGATGAGCTTCGCTGAGCTGTCGCGCGGCTGCAGCACGCCGCCGCGTGCTACGAGCATCAGCGCCTTCATGCCGTCGTTCAAATCCAACGTCTCACGGTAGACCACTGCTGCCCTGGCAAAGAGATTCGCGCGGAGTTGCTCCTGGTCGGCGCCTGCACCGAGTGCCAGCCATCCCGCAAGGTTGATCAGCACGAGGGCGTCGATCGCCACGAGACCGTCGATCGGGTGCCACGATCGTTTCCGCCAGACCAGGAAGACGGCCGCTCCGCTGAGCAACGACAGACCGCCAAGCATCGCGGCCAGCAACTTTATCGTCGTGGCATCACTCGAGGGCCGCGCTGCTGGCGCGTCTATGTCGTATCCCTCGAATTGCTCGGCAATCGCCCCCGCCAGCGTTCGCTCGCTCTGCAAACGATCCTGGAGGCGAGCGCTGAGATCCGACAAGGCTGGCCATTCAGATGTTGACGGACATTGAAGAGCCTCTGCCCGTTTCTCCCATCGTGCATGATGGACGCGTACCTCGTTGAGGTCCCACGTCGTTTTGTAAAGCAAGCTGTGTTCGTCCCACGGACCGCCTCGGTAGTACTGCCATTCCGCTTGCAGCAGGCTGTCGATCGAGGCTTCGTGCGCGTCGTATTGCGACTGCAGCGCGGTCAGACCGGGTGACGGCTCAGCGACCGCCCGCACATCCTCGAGCGCCGTGCGCGTGTAGACACTTCCGGCCACCAGCCGGATGAGCGCGTCATGGACCTTGAACAACTGGCTTCCCTGATTGAGGCTGATTGCGTGGGTAACCGCCCAGCCCGATCCGACCGCGAGCACCAGCACGGCCACGAGAAGCCAGACGACGAAAGCGCTCGTCGCCGGTTTCAGGGCATAAACACCCAGCGCCCAGAGCATGAGCAGAGCTGCCGCCAGGATCCCAAGCAGACCGCCGTACCACAGGACAATCGGCAAGACACCGGGTGTAATTTCCACAGGTATCACGAGGAAATTACACCCGGTGTCGTAGACCCGCCGGCGAACGACGGCAGCCGCATGTCTCTCATCGTCCGCAATCCGGGAGCCGCTGACAGGATCGCCGGAATCGAGTTCACCGCGATCGAGGCGGTTGCGATGTCGCCATGCACGCCGCCGTCGATCTTCGAGTAGATTCGCGGTGACCCGTCGATGAGGACCGAATCGTAGGACGCGGGTGCGCCCAGGTACGCCTCGAGCCTCAGCGTGATCCTGCGTTCCCCTTTTACGAATCCGACACCATCCTGAATGATGCCGCACACCTGACCGGCGGCAACCGACAGCCACTCGCTCGTGACGGCCTTCTCCGCGATTTTTGACGAGACGTCATCGGTGATCTCGTCGAGCTTCCATCCCATCGCGTCGCCGATCATCTGAATCGACTCAGTGAAGCCCACGTGACGCACGCTCCCGCTCTCCACTTTGCCCTGGAACTCCTCGGGTGTGAGGCCGGCGCCGATCTTCTGCTGGAATGGCAATCGGCGGATTCGCGCATCCTGGACCCGCTGTACTTCGACGCGATCGACGCGTTCGCACACGGCGCTCAACGCGATCGGCAGCGCATCCATCGTGAAGCCCGGGTTGACGCCTGTCCCGAGCACCGCCACGTTTGCTTTCCGCGCCGCCTCGTCGATGCGTTTGGCCACGGCTCGATTCGCCTTCTGCGGGTACGCCGCCTCCTCTGTCGTTGTGACAATCGGGACGCGATGCTTCAGCACCTCCAACAACTCAGGAAGCACGCCCTTGAGTGATGAGCTCGTGCACAGCACGGCCACATCAGGTTCAGAAACCTTGATCGTTTTGCCGATGTCGACGGCCACCTTGACGCGCAGCTTGCGTGCGGTGCCGATAACGGCGCCGACATCCTGCCCGACCTTGAGAGGGTCGATGTCGACGGCGCCGACGATCTGAAAGCCCTTGCGCGCGACGATCTGCCTGGCCACGGCCGCACCAATTGGTCCGAGACCGACGTGGAGGACGCGGATCATCAGCGAATTATAGGTAGCAATGGGCAAGGGTGCGAAGGTGCGAGGGTCCAAAGGTCCGAGGGTCGAAGCTCCGAAGGTCCGAGCGGCGGCGTGCGAAGATACTAGCGAGGCTGCACCTCGGACCGCCTCGCTAGTCACAGCGTCTTTGGCCCCTCTTCGCGGGCAAGCCGTCTTGACCGGGGAACAACTTGACTCGTTTGTCAGCAATCGAGCCGGCCAAGCCGGCTGGTCGGCAAAACTGATGACCACCCCGCGGCGCTTCGCAGCCGCCTTCTTATTGTGTGGCGCGATCGTCGTCGCAGCGTCCGCGCGGCAACAGGCACCCGCCGAGCAGCCACCTGCGGGTGAGCCAGTCCCGGCGAGTCAGACTGCGCCCAACGCACGGTCGCCCCGCAACGCCAACTACGAGATCGACGCGCGGCTCGATGACGATGCGAAATCGATCAAGGGGCGGGAAACGATTCGCTGGCGCAACATCACCGATCAGTCAACCTCAGAGCTGCAGCTTCATCTGTACTGGAACGCCTGGCGCGATCAGGAGTCCACCTGGTTGCGTGAGCGGCGAATGGCCGGCCTCTTCAGACCGCCGCCGGCCGACGCCTGGAGTTCCATGGACGTGACCGCGCTTCGCTTGCGCGATTCGTCCGGCGATATGCGTGATGCCACCAAGGAGATGCGGTTCATCGCACCTGACGATGGGAACGCGCGTGACACGACGGTCATGTCCGTCCCGCTCGGTCGCAGCGTCGCCCCGAACCAGGAAGTCGAGATCGAGTTGGAGTGGACGGCGAGGATTCCTCGCCCCTTCGCGCGAACAGGCTGGGTCGGCGACTACTACTTCATCGCGCAGTGGTTTCCCAAGCTCGGCGTTCTCGAGTCGCAGGGTTGGAACACGCATCAATTCCACGCCGCCACGGAGTTCTACTCGGACTTCGGCGTGTACGACGTTCGCCTGACGTTGCCGCGTCGCTTCGTAGTCGGCGCCTCCGGTCAGCAGACCGCGCGCACCGACAACGCCGATGGTACGACGACGCATCGGTACCAGGGAGAGGACATCCACGACTTCGCGTGGACAGCAAGTCCCTCGTTCGTCGATTTGTCGAAACGATTCGAATCGCCGACATTACCACCCGTCGTCATCCGGCTCTTGCTGCAATCTGAACGACGTGGACAGGCCGATCGCTACTTCGCCATCATCAGCGCCACGCTGCAGCGCTATGGTGAATGGTTCGGCGCCTACCCATACCCGAATCTGACTGTCGTCGATCCCGCGTTTCAGAGCGACAGCGACGGCATGGAGTACCCCACGCTCGTGACCGGGCGATCGCGCTGGCTCACGCCAGATAGCAGCCAGACGCCGGAAGGCACCACCGCGCACGAAGTCGGACACCAGTGGTGGTACGGGATAGTGGCCACCAACGAATTCGAGCACGCGTGGATGGACGAAGGGATCAACACCTACGCCACGGCGCGAGTCCTCGAGGAAGCGAAGAATCCCAATCGCGTCGAGTCGCGCTACTTCGGTGGGTTCATTCCATGGTCGTTTCGCGACATCCCGTTCACGCGCGTCGACAACGATCGGCTCGCGGGCTATCGACTCAACGCTGAATCCGACGCGCCGTGGACGCCGACCTTCCAGTACTGGCCGTCAACGGCTGCCATCATCAGCTACAACAAGACAGCCTTGTGGCTGCACACGCTCGAACAGCGGCTTGGATGGCCGACGATGCAGAAGATTCTCAGCATCTACTTCGAGCGGTGGAAGTTCAAACACCCGAAGCCGGCCGACTTCTTCGACGTGGTGCGCGAGGTCACCGGTCAGGGTCACTACTGGTTCTTCGATGAGGTCTATCGCAGCTCGAACACCTTCGACTACGGTGTGCAGGAGTTCCGCAGCGAGCGACTCGATGATAAGACGTTCACCACGACAGTCGTCGTCCGTCGTTACGGTGAAGCGACGTTCCCTGTGGGCGTCGTGACAACGTTCGACGACGGGCAGCACGTCAAAGAGACCTGGAACGGTCAAGAGCGCCGCGCAGTGTACGTGTACCAACGCTCAGCCAAAGGGGCGACGGTGCAGGTCGACCCGGGTCATGTGTTGCTGCTCGACGTCGCCTACACGAACAACAGCCGCACCCTCAGCCCTCGCGGCCAGCAAGCGAGCCTCAAGTGGAGCCTGAAGTGGATGGTATGGCTCCAGGACCTGATGTTGACGTATGGGTTCTTCGTCTAGGCAACGGGCCACGGGCCACGGACGACAGGGCTGGCGCGATGGCTGGACGCGCGTGCTCGGCGCACCCGCCATTGTGGCGGGCGTGTTTGCGATGACGTTCCTGCTGGCGCTACCGCTGTCGATCATGTTGCGAGGGGCGCTGTCGGCTCATCTCGGGAGCAGCCTTGCAGCCGAGACCGCTGCGACCGGTGTCAACTACGACTGGTGGCAGGAATTCACGGCGCAGGCCACAGATCTCGGGACGACGTTCTCGCCGAGCATCGTCGGCTTTGCCGCTGTTCTCGACAACGTCAGCGGCGTGATCGATGCACGGACGCCGATCGCTCCAATCGCTGCGGCCCTTGCGCTTTACATGACGGGCTGGGCATTTCTGTCTGGCGGCATCATCGATCGATACGCGCGACAGCGGCCGATTCGCCCGCACGGCTTCTTTGCCGCATCAGGCGGGTACTTCTTCCGCTTCCTTCGCCTTGCAGCGTTCGCCGGTCTCGTCTACTGGTGGCTTTTTGCGTACGTCCACCCCTGGCTTTTCGACCACCAGTTCGACAACCTGACGCGCGGGCTCAGCGTCGAACGCACCGCGTTCCTGATTCGTGGCGGCTTCTATGCTGTCTTCGGCGCTCTGCTTGTCGCCACGAATCTCGTCGTCGACTACGCGAAGGTTCGAATCGTCGTGGAGGACAGGCGGAGCGTCTTCGGCGCCCTGAGCGCGTCGCTTCGATTCATCCGCCACCACGGGCGGCAGGTGTTCGCGCTGTATGCCTTGAACACGTTGACGTTTCTGGCAGTGCTCGCGCTCTGGGCGCTCATGGCGCCAGGCGCGGGCGGCGCAGGACTTTCGATGTGGCTCGGCTTCCTGATCGCCCAGCTCTACATCGGCGCGCGATTGGCGCTGAAGCTGCAGTTCATGGCCTCGCAGATCGCGCTGTTCCAGGCGAACCTGGCGCACGCCGCTTACCTGGCGGCCCCGGCGCCGGTCTGGCCGGAATCGCCTGCCGCGGAAGCGATCCGGTGACCGGTGAGCTCGTAGAGCGCGGGCCTTAGCCCGCGCGCCCCGCGCCTGCGCGGCTCGACGGTAAACCAGCCTCCGCACTAGCGAGTATTCGGTGGTAGGTTAGTCAGAGGCATGGCAAAAGGAATCTCGTCCTGGCTGTCGCGACCGCTGAGCCTGCGTGCGCTCATCGTTCATGCAAGACTGGCAATCAGGCTCTTCCGTGAGCCACGTGTGCCAATGCTGCTCAAAGCGGTGCCTCTGTTCGCGTTTCTCTATGTTCTTTCACCGATCGATCTCGTTTCAGACTTCATCCCCGGACTCGGACAGCTCGACGATCTGGGCATCATCCTGGCAGCGCTCGAACTGTTCGTCCGGCTCTGTCCGAGCGGTGCGGAGGTCTTTCATCGAGAAGCCATAGCTCAACGCCGCCGTTACGCACCGATGACGTCGACTGATGACATCATCGAGGCGGAGTGGCGCCATGGATAGAAGGAGGTAGCCATGCATGTGCGATTCATCCCGGTGCTCATCCTCGCCGCGCTGACGGTTGCCGTGCTTCCAGTCGCCGCGCACCACGGGTGGGCCGGCAACGGTGAGGAAGAATTCCAGCTGACGGGCACGGTCGAAAGCCCCGTGAGCCTTGCTGGTCCGCACGCGACAATGAAGGTGAAGGCCGAGGGCAAGGTGTGGGATATCACGTTGGCGCCGGGCGCGCGCACGGCAAACGCCGGACTCAAGGAAGGCGTCATCCCAGTTGGCGCGCAGGTCACCGTCCACGGACATCGCAACAAGGATCCGCAAAAGTTCGAGATCAAAACCGAACGCGTGACGTGGAACGGCAAGACCTTCAACGTCTACCCCGATCGCAAGTAGCGCCGCCTGACACGACGTGGCCGATTTGCTGGTGTGGCTCGAGGGTTCCGCCCTGGGCCACGCCATGCGCAACGCGGGCGTCTGGACCTACGGCATCCTCAACCTGACTCATATCCTCGGCGTCGCGTCGCTCTTCGGCGCGGTGCTCGCGCTCGATCTCCGGCTGATCGGGTTCTGGCGCAGTGTCCCGCTCGGCGCGCTCGCTCGGCCGACAGTGCCGATCGCGACGGCAGGCTTCATCGTGGCAGCTACGAGCGGTGTCTGCCTCATCACCACCAACGGAAGCGAGTACGTCGGCAATCCTTTCCTGCTGATCAAGTTCCCGGCTATCTTTCTGGGCGTCGTCAACGTCGCGGTTTTGAGCCGGCTGCCGGCTTGGAAAGCACGAGAAACGAGGGAAACGACGGCCGCCGAACAGCGTCAGCTAGCCGTCTTTGGTGCGATCTCGCTCCTCTCGTGGCTGACGGCGATTGGTGCCGGCCGCCTCATTGGGTACTGGTAGTCTTCACACTCGCGGGCAACTCTCGTTTCGGGGCCGCACGCCGGCTCCTGGAGGCGCTCATGAAGAAGGTGCTGTTCGGTGTCCTGATGCTCGGCTGGGTTCCAACGCTGGCCGTGGTCGCAGGGGTCAAATGGACCGACGCGCTCTTCGCACAGGGGCGCACGCCGATCAAGTTCACGCGGATCTACACCGGGCCTGATGGCAAGACGAAAGTCGAGGAATCCACGATCGCGCTGAAGCCGCGCGATGGCGGAAGCGAGACATCGGCGTCGATCCCGGTGACGAGCATGCAGTTCAGGCACACGACGCCTGCCTACGATCTCGACTGGCATCCCGCACCGCGCCGGCAGATCGTGGTCACATTGAGCGGTGAAAGCGAGATCGAACTCGAGGGCGGCCGCAAGATGCGATTCGGTCCCGGGCACATCCTCCTCGCGGAGGACACGACCGGACAGGGCCACAAGTCACGAGCGGTTCCCGGCACGGATCGAGTCGCGCTCGACATCGTGCTGGGTGAAGGCGCGACCCTGCCGAAGTAAATGGGCTCGCAAAAACGTCAACGCCCAATCGCCAACTCCAGGTGTCTATTCCCAGTACCAGACGAAGACGGCACCTTTGGCGCCAAAGCCGAAGGTGTCCGACCCTCCAGCCGCCGACACTGAAATGTTAATCAGGCGATCGCGGCCAATCGATGTCGCGAACGTCGCAGCCTCTTCGACGAGGGCCTCCCACGATTTGGTCGTGCTTTCAAATCTCCGGCACTGAACTCTCATCCAATCCTCCCTCGTCGGCATAGCTCGAGGTGAAACCCGCCGTAGTCTAGCCGCGTCCTGTTAACCGTTCACGTTCTGGGGCGTTATTGCTGGCATGGAAGGCAACTCGATGCTGCGAGGCGCCACCGCCAACGCCGGGTCAAGGCACCCGCTCCTGATGGAACCGCCACGCCGGCCCCACCGTCTGGTGACAGTGTGTCGCTCTACACCGCGGTTCAGGAACAACTGGGGTTGAGGCTCGACGCCCAGCGCGGCCCTGTCGACGTGCTCGTGATCGAGTCGGCCCAACGCCCGGTCGAAGACTGACGGTCCGGCTAAAGCCGGACACTACGGGACAAATCGCCAATGAGCCTCTTCGAAGACATTCGCTTCGCGTCGCGAGTACTGCTGAAACGGCGGTGGATGACGGCGGCTGCCGTGGTGGCACTGGCGCTGGGAATCGCGGCCAATAGCGCCGTCTTCACGTTCGTGAATGCCGTCATTCTTCGTGGCGTCCCATTCCCCGACCCGGATCGCGTGGTGGCGATGGGCACACGAGACGCACGCAATCGCCAAATGGGCGTCTCCTATTACGACTTCCTCGATTGGCGTGAGGCCGCGAAAAGCTTCTCGGACATCTCGCTGATGGCGCAGCCCACGTTCAATGTCAGCGAGCCGGGCACGCCGCCGGAGCGCTATAACGGCGCGTACGTATCAGCGAGCACCTTTCAGCTGATTGGCACTCAAGCCCAGGTCGGCCGCGGATTCATCGCGGAAGACGATCTCGACGGCGCCAGACCCGTTGCGGTGCTCGGGTACAGCATCTGGCAATCGCGGTACGCCGGCGATCCCAACGTGATTGGGAAAACGATCAGGATCAACGACTTGCTGGCAACGGTCGTTGGCGTGATGCCGCCTGGCATGCAGTTCCCACCGAACACTGATCTCTGGCTGCCGTTCGGCCAGGCGACGATCAATCGCGGCCAAAGCCGGCAGATGCGCAACTACCAGGTCATCGCGCGCCTTGCCGACGGTGTCACCATCCCGCAAGCGCAAAGTGAACTGGCCACTATTACCGCGCGGCTGGCACGTGATTACCCGAAGACCAATGAGGGTATCGTGCCGACGGTCGTCACCTACAACGAACGCGCCGTTGGCAACCAGATCAGGCTGGTGTTCTTCTCCTTGATGGGGGCCGTCGGCTTCGTCCTGCTGATCGCCTGCAGCAACGTGGCCAATCTCTTGTTGGCGCGATCGGCCGAACGGGCAAAGGAAGTGGGCGTTCGGGTGTCGCTCGGCGCAAGCCGCGGGCGCGTCATCCGCCAACTGCTGGTCGAGAGCGTGATGCTCTCGTTGCTCGGGGGACTTGCCGGCCTTCCGCTCGCTTACGTCGGCATCCGCATCTTCGACTCGCTCACGCAGAACGTCGGCAAACCCTACTGGATGGAGTTCTCGATCGACCCCATCGTCCTGGCCTTCTTCTTTGCCATCTGCCTCATCACCGGCGTCGTGTTCGGGCTCGCTCCCGCGCTGCACGTGTCGAAGACGAGCCTCAACGAAGTGCTGAAAGAAGGCGGGCGCTCCGGATCGAGCGGAATCAGGGCACACCGCTGGACCAGTGGGCTGCTGGTCGTGCAGGTCGCGCTGACGCTGGTGCTGCTCGCGGGCGCCGGGTTCATGATGCGGAGTTTCTTCATGCTCTACCGCCTGGATCTCGGCTTCGAGACGCCGCGCCTCTTGACGATGCAGGTCAACCTGAACGATCGGAGATACCCAACGTCAGAGGATCGGAACGCCTTCGCTCGCCGGCTGACCGAGCGATTGGCCGGAATCGGAGCGCTCGAAGCGGTGACGACAGCCAGCAACTTCCCGCTTGGCGGCGGAGCGGGCCTCGAGCTGACGATCGATGGCCGCACGGATCCGAATGCCCGGCGCCCGATCGTCACGATGTTGAGCGTGGGAGCGAAATATTTCGACACCGTCGGCATTCGCATACTGCGCGGTCGCGGTTTCACCGATTCCGACCAGACTCCTGGACGCGGCGCAGTGATCGTGAACCAGCGCTTCGCTGACATGTATTTCAAAGGGGAAGACCCGGTCGGCCGCCAGATCAGCGTGACCGAGGAAGGACAGAACGGCATCGACCTTCGAGCGCAGACCGTGATCGGCGTGTCAACTATCGTGCGGCAACGCGATATCGAGAACATCGAACCAGATCCGGTCGTCTATGTGCCGTACTTCACGGGCCCGAATATGGGCCGCACTGTCGCCGTGATCGTACGCACTTCGGGCGAAACGGCGGCCGCAGTTCCGCTGATTCGACAAGCCGTGCTCGAGCTCGATGCGGATATCCCGGTATTCAACGTGCGCACCATGGACGAACTGCTGGCTCAGCGCCGCTGGCAGTACCGGGTCTTTGGTGGCATGTTCGCGGTTTTTGCCGCAATCGCACTTCTGCTCGCGGCCGTCGGGCTCTACGCGGTCATGGCGTACTCGGTGACACAACGCACACAAGAGATAGGCGTGCGCATGGTTCTCGGCGCCCCTCCGGGCGAAGTGGTCTGGCTGTTTCTTCGTCGCGCGTTCGTGCTGGTCGGGATCGGTTTGACGATCGGTATGAGCGGGGCGTTCGGCGTCGGGCGTTTGCTGCAAAGCATTCTCGTGCAGTCCACGGGCCGAGACGTGCCGGTGCTTGTGTCGATATCGTTGCTCATGATTGTCGTGGCGGTGACGGCGTGCGTGTGGCCCGCCCGACGCGCCACGCGACTCAATCCAGTAGCAGCGCTGCGTTACGAATAATGCAGAAACGCCTGGTCGTCGTTATCGATCCCGGCGCCAAAACCGCAACGGTGTTTCGGCCGGGGGCAGCGTCAGTCGTAGTCGAACTGGAGATGGACGTCCTCGACCTGAGCGATGTGATCACCCGCTTCCGCTGTTCTCTCCACGAAATCTTCCAATAGTCGCGCTGGCCGTTCTCACGGCGCGCACAACTGGAACACAATCCCCACGTGAGCCCCTCGTTTCCCGAGTGGGTCGTCCCCATGGCGGCGACCCTGACCGACAAACGCTTTAGCGGCCCGGAATGGATCTTCGAGCGCAAGCTCGATGGCATCCGTCTCCTTGCGTTCAAGAAAGGGCGCAGCGTCCAGTTGTACTCGCGCAATCGGCTGCCCCAGCACAACCCCGCGATCGCCGACGCCATAGCCGGCTTGCCGTCGCGCGAACTCGTCCTCGACGGAGAGGTCACCGGCCTCTGGGGTCCGGCGTCGACCCGCGAGGCAGACCGGCCACGCGGCTTCGCGTATCACGTGTTCGACATCATGTGGATCGACGGGCGCGACGTGACCGCGCTTCAACTCGACGAACGGCGCGCTCTGTTGAAGTCGCTGCCCCTTCGTGCTCCGCTTCGGCGCGTTGCCGCGCTCGACGATGAGAAACCGTGGGAGCGCGCCTGCGAGGAGGGCTGGGAAGGCGTCATTGCCAAGAGGCGCGACTCCGTGTACGAGCATCGTCGATCGCCGCATTGGCTGAAGATGAAATGCGAAGCGAGCCAGGAACTGGTCGTCGGCGGCTTCACCGATCCGCAAGGCGGGCGCGTCGGGTTGGGTGCGTTGCTGGTTGGTTACTTTGAAGGCGAGGACTTCCTCTTTGCAGGCAAGGTGGGCACGGGCTTCGACACCAAGCTGCTGCTCGATCTTCGCGCCAAACTCGATCGCCTCGAAATCGAGAAGCCTCCCTTCACCAAGGCAAAAGGGTTGCCGCGCCTGCGAGCGCATTGGGTACGTCCCGAGATCGTCGTGCAGGTCGCGTTCACCGAATGGACGGTGCACGACAAGCTTCGCCACCCCCATCTCCTGGGTGTGCGCACCGACAAGACGGCCCGCGAAGTCCTGAGGGAGCGGCCGTGATCACCCATCCTGACAAGGTGCTCTTTCCCGAGGATGGGATCACGAAGGGCGCACTCGCCGCGTACTACGAAGCGATGGCCTCGATCATGCTGCCGCACATTCGCGGCCGCCCGATCACGATGGAGCGCTACCCAGCCGGAATCGGCCGCAAGGGCTTCATTCAGAAGGATGTGTCCAAGGGATTTCCCGATTGGCTCGAGCGGGTGGAGGTGCCGAAAAAAGACGGCACTGTTCACCACCCCGTCGTCGGAGACACTCGCTCGCTGTTGTGGCTCGCCAATCAGAACTGCATCACGCCGCACGTGTGGACGTCACGCGCGCCCGAGCTCTATTACCCGGATATCTGTGTCTTCGATCTCGATCCCTCACGGGAGGATCCAGACGCACTTCGCCACGCTGCGCTTGCGCTGCGCGACCTCCTCGACGAGCTGGGTCTTCACAGCTGGGTCAAGACCTCCGGCTCGAAGGGCTTTCATATCGTCGTCCCACTCGACGCCAAGGCCGACTTCGGCGCCGTTCACCGCTTCGCGCACACCGTCGGCACCGTGCTCGTCTCGCGCGAGCCGACGAGACTCACGCAGGAGTTCAGCAAGGCCGATCGGGGTGGGCGCATTCTCGTCGACACCGGTCGTAACGGGTACAGCGCGACGTTCGCAGCCCCGTACGCCGTCCGCGCCAAGCCGGGTGCGCCGATATCTGCGCCGTGCACCTGGGAAGAGGTCGAGAAGGGGGACGTCCATCCGCAAACCTTCACGATTCGGACGATCGCCGATCGTATCGATGCCGTCGGCGACCTGTGGTCGGAGATGCGCAAGCGCCGATATTCGATTGTCAGCAGGACAACGAAACTCGCTGCGGCCAAATCGCGGTAGCCTGTTGTGCGGGCTCAAACGCGACTTTGGTACTCGTTGTCGCGAGCGCATAACAGGCTGGCGCGTAGAGCGCGCCAAGAAGACGCCGTCAACGAGCCGAGGGCTTCGCCCAAATATCAAGGGGGTGCCCTTGGCTAGTTGAAAAACTGGAAAGGGGTCTGACCCCGTTCAGGAGCATCGATATGCCGTCCTTCAATCACGTAGTGACGAACGAGCAGGATCTTCGAGCGGTCATTGGCGTTCCAGGCCCGCGCTCGGTCTTGAAGGAGCGCCGCTCTCTCGACGAGCACACGCGTGCATTCATCGCGCGCTCGCCGTTCCTGCTGATGGCGACATCGGATGCGAGCGGACGATGTGACGTGTCACCCAAGGGCGACGGCCCTGGCTTCGTTCAGGTGCTCGACGATCAACGAATCGTGATTCCCGAGCGCCCCGGCAACAAGCGGCTCGACGGCATGCTCAACGTCATGGCGAATCCGCATGTCGGGCTGATCTTCCTGGTGCCCGGCCGGCAAGAGACCCTTCGAGTCAACGGCAGGGCATGGGTCACGCGCGATCCGCAATTGCTCGAGCCCTGTGTCGCGCACGGGAAAGTTCCGCTGGTCGCCATCGCGGTCGAAATCGAGCAATGCTTCCTGCATTGCCCGAAGGCGTTCCTTCGTTCACGCCTCTGGCAGACGGACGCATGGCCTGCGGCTGATGCGCTGCCCTCGATGGCGTGCGTTCTGTTCGATCAGATCCAGCCAGCCGACGCCACGCTTCAGGACTACGAGCGCGCCGTCGAAGAGGGCAACACCAAAGGCCTGTATTAGACTCTGGGCTCCAGGCCTGAAAACGGATGAGATGTTTTCTTCCTGCTCTGCTGCTGCTCACAGCGGCATGCGCGACACGCGTACCGCCGCCATCGCCATCAACGCCGCCAGCCGTCGAATTTGACGGGACCGTTGATCGGCTGATTCGGCGCGGGTGTTATCGCTGCCTGGAGCAGGCGTACGAGCAGGCGCAGGAGAAGGGCGCCCGGGAGCAGGCGTTCGAGGCGGCGGCCCTCCTGACACTTCGCTCAAAGGAACTCGGCTTACCGAGCGATCTGTGGCTCGACCGCGCGCGCGCGCTCGCGGGCACAGACGCGTCGCTCTCGCCTTATCTGGATATCGTGGACGTGATTCCGCCGGATCGACTCAGCGAGAATCGCGATGCCCTCTTCGACATCGGCCGCCGCAACCGGGCGAAAGCGTCGATCGAGATGTGGCGTGATCGGCTTCGAGACGGCGCCGGGTCTGACGCGTTTCGCGGCTATCTCGACGTGTCGCTGATCTGCACGTTCGGAACGCTCAAGGAGACGCCCGAAAGCTTTACCGCCGCAGTCGTCCCGGTCGCCAGTACCCCGCTGTTTCAGTATGCGCTCGGCGCCTGCGATGCAACCCACCGCGCACGCCTGTTGGGCGTGCGAATGTCCGAGCCGGATTTCGTTGACGCCGATTATCCGTTGGGCCGCTACGCGCTCGAAGATCCCGTCAACCCTGACGCAGAGGAGAGCCTGCGGCGCTTCGAGTCCGCCTCACTCGCGTTCCCCCGCTCGCCGGCGATCACGACGCGCATCGGCAACGTGTATCGGCTGTGGGAGGACTGGCAGCCTGCGCTTGCGGCCTACGATACGGCCCTTGCCGTCGCGCCCCATCATCCGGAAGCGACGATTGGCCGAGTCATCAGCCTGTCGCGCCTCGAACGATCGGAAGAGGCAATCGAGACCGCGACCCGCCTGATCGATGAAGGGCAGTGGCTGCTCGGCGAGGCGTATTACTGGCGCGCGTGGAATCAACTGCGGCTGAACAACTTTCAACTGGCGCGGGCGGACGCCGACCGCGCACGGACGCTCATGTCGAACGCCGCGGTCATGGTCCTGTCCGGCGTGATCGAGTGGCGGCTCGGTCGACTGGAAAGCGCTGAAAAGGATTTCGAAGGCGCGCTGGCCATCGACTTCGGCGAGTGCGAAGCGGCCTTCGATCTCGGCGTCGTCCGCGATCAACTGGGGAAACTGGTCGAAGCACTCGCCGCCTTCAAGCAGGCTGGACAGTGTTACGACCTGTCCATCACCCTACGGCGCGAAGCGATCGACAAGATTCGTCGCGGCCACGGCAGCGAGACCTTGAAGGCACGCGACTCGGCCCGTCATGAACGAACGCTCGTCGATCTCCTCGAGCGTCGGCGCGAGGTCGCTCGCGCCGTGGAGACGCTCGAAAAAGTCGGGCGGCCGGCGGCAGTGCCGTAGCATCGATCATCACAACGCTGCGCCGGTGCGCACGGGCCGGGTCGCCTCGAACCATGGACGGGCGCGGGCATCGAGCCGACTGGCAATGTCGCGAATCACGCGGTAGCGCAATACGCCTCGCGCCATCGTTGCAACGCACTGGACCATTGCGACGAGCATCGCGCTCACAATCCATCCTCCAGCACCCAGGACGGCGCTAACAACGGCTGCCACTATCCAGACAAATCCGGCAGTCGTCCACGTGACCTGAAAGCGCGTCACCGGATCCGCCCAACCTTGCGCTTGCTCCTCATCATGGCGAACGGCTCGCCACAGGCGGCCAATCGCCAGGCCACCCAATATCAGGCTCAGCCCCGGAACGGCAACCCGGCACAGCAGCCACGTCCGCGACTCGAGGTCCACGATTCGCAAACTTCGAGCATTGCGGTCCGTCACCCACAACCAGGGAAGGAACGCGCACCACGCAGGAAGAGATCCGGCAACAACCCCGATAGTCAATCCGAGAGGTGCCGAGGGGTCTGTGTTTTCGGGAGAGAGCGCGATTGCGAAGGCAATGATTCCGAAAAACGCGGCCGCCGCGACTTGCATGATGGCGAACACGGTCGCGAGCGCACGCAGGGCTGGTGCCGGACGATAACGAACTTCGTGAACGGCAGTGCCGCGCAGCGGCGAAAACAGACCATCCTCGACCAGCACCGCTGTTCCGCCACCGCTGGCGACAGCAGCAGGTGTCGCGGTGAAGGCGGTCCGCACTTGTTCGGAGCGCAACCCCGCTGTACTGACGGCCCCGTCGATCCAATGGAGCGAGCGAATGTAATGACCAAGGGCACTTCCCGTCGGCGGCGGTTCCACAACATAGGGCAGGACCGACACGGCGCCAGCGAGGGCACATCGAACCAGTTCCGTGATCGGCTCTGAAGAATAGCTGGCTCTTGACACGACGACGAGGAGCGCTCGGAAGCCGGCCAGGTGGTGCGCGGAGAGCGCCGTCGCACGCGCGGTTGGACTGAGCGTCCAGCAGCGGCAGCGGAGATCCTCCAGCGCCTTGGCCACACTTCCAGCGACGCCTTCATCGGCGGCGGCATAGATAACGAGGACGTCTGCGTAGCCGGCCGCACTTTCTGCCGGAACCGACTGGATCGCTGGAACGGAGGGGGATGACACAGCTGGAATGTGGTGGGTGCGTATGCGGACGCGGTCCAGCAGTTGCGAGAGAACCGCATATGTCAGCACCGCCGATACAACCTGAGAGACGTCGAGCGGCACGCTCAGCCCGACCAGGCCGCTGACACTCTGCGGAGAGACACCGATCACTGCATCGCGTGCCCCGCCAATGGAATAGGCACAGAGAAACGCGTAACTCCAATAGCGGGCCAGCGGCCAGCTGCTGATGTCACCCGCATCGCCTGAATCGCTGGGCTCTCGCAGGTCATTGGCCATTTGCGCCATCCAGAATGCGTTTGCAAACGGCACGATAGGCCGCCACACGATCTCGCTCCCGCTTGTGCGCACGTTCGCAAAGACCGACAGCAGGTTCAGCCGTGCGCGGCGAAGAGCCAGAATCGTGCCGCCAGCAATGGTCCAGAGCCCGACGGCGGAAGCAAACCTGAGGACGCCGAAATATTCCTCCGCGGTAGACGCAGACGAAGCTTGCTGCCCTAGCAGTATTGCCGCTATGTAGCTCCCATCGCGATAAAGCGCATACGCATTCAGGACAGCGGCGATCGCCAACATGACCGCGAGGCCGCGCTGCAGGTTCCTGGAATCTCGATATGTGGCTCTCGAGTAGCGAGAGCGCGTCAGCCCCGACCGTCTCGGTGAAGTTGCAGACTCGGTCAACGCCCGCCGCGCCGCGTCGACCAGCGTCTGGATCGTCCGTGGGCGATCCTGGGCGGACCACGCCGCGATTGGTGGGATCGTCTCCGTGAAGTACGCGATGGATGGCGATGGGCTCACGTCCTCGATCGCGTACGTGATGATCGGGATGCCACGCCCAGCCGCTCGTTCGAGCTCGCGAATCACGTCGGGTGCTGAGTTGGCCGCGGCAGACAGCACAAACACCAGCGCGCGGCCGGTCTCGAGCGCGGTCAACGTTTCCGCTGGCGACCGATCGGACGCTCCGGAAAAACAGGTGACGCCGCCGGCCATCAACGCTTCCGCCAGCTCCATCGCAGCCGCTGAATTCTCGCGCGCCGCAGAGAGATAAACGTCCACTACCGCGGCCTCGCGAGTCATACGCCGCTGGCGCGAGCCGGTCGGGAGAGCCGCGTTCCAGCCACGAGCTCGGCCTCGCGTCGTCTCATGCGCTTCTCGATCGCCCGAACAGCGCACAGGCACAGCACGCCCGCCACGATCCAGAGGAAATCCATCACCATGGCCAATTTAACGATCGCTTCGTCAGCCCACTCGTCTGCGTCGCCGATGCTGGCAGTGAAGATCGAGATCGGAATGAGCGCGACCGGAAGAAGCCACAGCAATACGAGCCATCGCGGGGCTGCGGTGCTCTTGCTCGACTTCGGCTGTGATGACGATCCGAGGCGAACGCTGGCGTCCCATAGAGCTGCCACGACGGCCGAGCCTCCCTCGAGTTGCAACCCGGGCCACATGAACCGTCCGGGAACGCGGCGCGCGCTGAATCGAAGACCCTCTACGCCTGCGGCCTCGAGAGTCAGGAATGAAGTCGCCAGCCAGGTGAGCCACACGAACGCAGACGGGAGCAGCATGATCAACTGGAGAACTGCCAGCGCAAGCACACGCTCGGCCACATCCTCTTCACCGAACAGCGATCGCATGTAGACTGCATTTGCATAGGAATCGACGTTGGCGATCAGGTCCAGGATGGCCATCACGAGCAATATCCACAGCAGCACCGTCATCCAGGTCGCCGTCACGCGCCTGACGACAGCGGGCGACCCATGCCAGATCTGTTCGGCGCTGGGAAGAGGACGCAGCGCATCCTCGCCCCCTTGCATACGCGTTTGAACGATCTCGGCCAGCATCCCGACCTGCGTCGGCAAATCGACGGAGGAAGGTGCCAGCCAGTCCAATGTCCCGACGTTGAACAACAGGCCACCCGTGGGAACGGTGTCGTCTGTGCGAAACGGAATGATGGGATCGCCATCGCGCGCGGCGCGTTCGACCTCGCGTCGAACCTGCGGCGATCGATTCGAATGTTCCGAGAACACGAGCACGAGCGAGGTGCACTCACCGATGGCGTCATACAACGCCTGCGCGTAGTCCTTGCCGGGCGTAATGTCGCGGGGAGCAATCCAGCAGGGAACGCCGCGGCCCTCGATTGCCGCGCATACGGCCTGGGCAATCTCGCGGTCTTCGCTTGCATGACTGATGAAAACACGCCCCGCCATCAACCTCGTCCGTCGGTAGCCAGAGGCGGGTCTTCAAGACCCGCCTGCAACCGGGCGCAGCACAGATTGCTGCCCCTGTGCCCGTAGGGAGCATAGCCTGCCTTATTCATTAACGACAGAAGCCCCACACGCCAACAGCGACGGTGATCCCCAAGAGAGAGTCGACGAGATAGTGGTAACGGCCCAGGACCGTCGCCGCCACGATGGCCGCGGCAACGACGAGAAAGACGACCCCCGCGTGCGGCATCACGTCGACAACGGCTAGTGCCGTCGCGACCGCGCCAGCAGCGTGACCGCTCGGAATGGTGTTGGCCTGAATGCTGCCGCGATCGAGGATGGACGCGTTGAATCGCCGGAGTGTCGACTGCGGGTGACGCATGCCTGCGGCGCCTTCAATCACTCGTGGGGGCCGTGTCTGCAGCCAGGGCATCGCACCGTACGCAATGAACTCCGCCAGCAGCACGACCGTCCAGAAGCGCGGCAGCGCGCTGACATGGCCGCCGAGGAGCAGAGTCGCAACCGCGGCGGGGATCACTGGATAGACAAGGAGGTACGCCAACTCCAACGACTCGCGCACGAATCGTGGACTGGCCTCATACGCGGCGAAGATCCCGGGTTGCCGCAGGAATCGTCGGTCCACGCTCATCAGCCATGCTTCGACTTCGGGCATCGGGCGCACGAAGAACAGCCCTGACAGCCAGTACCCGATGAGCAGCACCGGTATTGGAACCAGGATCGCAAAGGTGAGCGCGTTGATCCTTAAACCTGGCGATGCAAAAGCCTGCGCGGCGAGCACGACACCGCAGGCCACCACTCCGGCCAGCGTGGGGACGCGCGCCCGGACGAAACGGGTGTCAGCGAATGCGACCACCAGCAGGTATACGTAGTACGCAAATGCGATCCACTCCCATCGCAGCGCGATCACGACTGTCCGTTCCCTTGAGATATAGACGACGCGCCGAGGGATTTCGTCAGAGCAGGCGCGGGACGAAAGATCAGCCGATCATTGATCCAGAAATTTGCCGTGGACGCTGCAATAACCGCAATGACATTGGCTGGCACCACCGAGAGGTCCGTCGCCGTCATCACAATCATGGTCAGACCGAGGTTGGTCAACACCGAGATCGCGCCGGTCGAGATGTGAAAGTAGAGCCACCGTTTGAATCGTTGATCCTGCGGAAGGTTCGGCCACGTCACCACCTCGTGCCACGCGAAGTTGTGCGACACAGCCGCCAGCACTGCCAATGTGATGCCGACACCCGAACTGATACCGGACCACCGGACCAGCAGCCACAGCGTCAGTGTCTGTATCGCAAACCCCATGACACCAACGAGATTGAACCGTACCCATCGCACGCGCGTGTCGATCGTCACCTAATTCTCCGTGATGGCACACGTCTGGCCTTCCTCGGGTGCCATCGAGAGAGGTGTCGGATGGATGGAAACCGGCTCAGCTCGTCCGTTCCGATGAACTAGGAACAGGATGTCGCGATCCGGTGTGCGCCAGCGCACAATAGAGGGAGCCGTGATCCGCCCGCGATTTCCCCGCCCTTCGATTCGTGGGTGGCTGTACGTAGCGATAGCAGTTCTTCTGCCGCCCATTGTCATCGCTCAGTCGCCGATAGCCGTCTCAAACGAACTTCCCGCCGTTGCGACCACTCAACTGACGAGAAGCCTGGCCGAGGCCAAGACGTACCCGAAACACGTGTGGCGCGATACACCGCCAATCAATGACGACGGAACGGTCAACGGATACGTCGAGATCTCACGAGGTGACCGACGGAAGTGGGAGTTCAGGATGGCCGCAAACGCGCGCGCCATCGATCGAATGATTCCCGAGCAGATCGGTGGCTACCCGGTCAACTATGGGTTCGTGCCGCAGACCATCTCGTATGACGGCGATCCATTCGACGTGCTGGTGCTCGGTCCTCCAATTCCCGGCGGCCGCATGGTCCGCGGTGTCGTCGTCGGGTTGATGCTCATGGAAGACGAAAAGGGAAACGATGCAAAGGTCGTTATCTCGCCGTTGACCAAGGGCCGTCCGGCTCATTCGCTGACCGAGTCTGAGCGCGCGACCATCGCCGACTATTTCCGCCGATACAAGCTGCTCGAGACCGACAAGTTCTCCACAGTGCCCGGCTGGGGATCCGTTGCCGACGGTCTCGCGTTCGTCAACGTGACGCACGCCTTTTTTCAGAAATGCCGGCAGGTCTCCGGACCGACTTGCCGAGTCTCACCGCGATAAAGGCAGCTTCAGCGCGCTAGCGTGCGCGCCCGTAGCGCGCTTCTTCCGCATAGTAGGCGGGGAAACCTACGGCTTTCTTCAACTCCTCGAAGTCCATGGCGGCGGTGGGGCGCTCCGATCGTCGAAGGCTGGCGAGCGCGGTTCGCATCGCCTGAATTGAAACATTGAGCAGCGTCAGCGGGTAGACGGCGATCTTGTAACCGATCGCTTCGAGTTGCTGTGGCGAAAGAAGCGGGGTCTTGCCTCCTTCAATCAGGTTGGCCATCTTCGGTCCGTCGACTTCGGCGCAATAGCGGCGCATCTCTTCTGCATTCAGCGGCGCTTCCAGGAACGTGATGTCGGCGCCGATCTCGCGGAACTTCTGGCACCTGAGGATCGCTTCATCCAGGTCGACACACGCACGCGCGTCCGTGCGCGCCATGATGAGGATGCCGCTTTCGGCGTCGCGCGCGTCGACGGCGGCGCGAATGCGCGTCAACGCCTCGTCGCGGCCGACGACGGATTTCCCCTCCGTGTGCCCGCATCGCTTCGGTGCGACTTGATCCTCGAGCATGATCGCGGCAAATCCCGCGCGCTCGTATCCCTGCACCGTGCGTTTGATGTTCTGCGCGCTGCCGAAGCCGGTGTCGCCGTCACCGATCAACGGGATCGATACCGCGCGGCAGATGTTCTGTCCCTGATCGACGAGCTCGCCGTACGAGATCAACCCGGTGTCCGGCATCCCGAGGCGCGCGGCCGAGACCGCGAACCCGCTCATGAAGCCGAGCTCGAAGCCAGCTTCTTCGATGAGACGAGCCGACATCGCGTCATGACAGCCTGGCATCACGAGGATGCCGGGACGATCGAGGAGCACACGCAGGCGTTGCGCTGGAGTCATGTTCGCGATCTTATCGGAGGGGTGACCTCGGAGAAAAAAGCCTATGTCAAGTCCCAACTCCCAAGATCCAACTCCCAATTACCCCGCGCTTTGGGAGTTTGGAGGTTGGAATTTGGAAATTGGGAGTTGATCCCGCGTCTTGACGCTCAACGCTACTTCACGCGGAACGGAATGGTGATGGTCTCCGGGTTGGGGCCCTTATCGACGGTGTCGAAGTTGTCGACCTCGAACGCACGGCCGATCTGGTTGCCGGCCAGGTCCTCGAGGATGTCGAGCGCGAGCAGTTGATACGTGCCGGGCTGCCACGGAGTCGTGGGTGTGAACGTCCAGCGCGTCTCGCCCTGATCGACGCCGATCGCGCCTTCAACTTCCTTCCCGTCGCGGGCCACGCCGAGCGCGCGCATCAGCAACCCGTGGTCGAGTGGCTCGGGAAACGTGACGACGACGCCGTCACGGCTGCCGGCCGCCGGCGACTGAATGCGCCATGCGGAGGTGTCGAGCGGATCGAGATCGGTTGCACTGACTCGAAGCTCGCGCCTGAACTCCTGCTTGAGTGGCAATCCGTTCTCGTCGGGCCACTCGCGTTTGACGACGAGCGTCACCGATCGCCCCACCGCGAGAGGTCTTCCCATCTGCAGGTTCGGCAGGATGCCCTTCTTGACCCGGCCCGGATCGAAAAAGACCGTGAACCGTTTATGGTCCGGGCTCCAGAACTCGTAATCCAGTGGCAGGACAGCGCCCTCTATCTCCTTCCCCTGGTGATCCAACAGCGCAATGTATTCGACGCCACTCTTGCGTCCCATTGGAGCTGAGAACTCGACGTACATCCGCAGCAGGTTCTCGGGCACGATGTCGCCGCTGGGATACACGCGTGCGACGACGGTCGAAGGAACCGCGGTCGACGCCGGCCGCCCAATCGTGGTCTCGATCACACCACCCGCATCGGCGCCGCCTCCCGGTAACCTGGCGGGCTCGAAGCGAACGTGGTACTGACGCCCTTGATCGAACGGAAACAACGGCGTGAAGCGGACCACACCATCGACCACGGTGTAGTTGCCGAGCATGGGCTGCGCGTCGGTGCTGACCGCGACTCTGAGCACGCTCGCCCACTGCTCTGGTGTGAGACTACCTTGCTCGAGCGCGCGGACCGCGGTGGCCGGAAGACCAGTCAGGGCGACGTATGCGGGTGCTCCATTGCCGGGCGTGGTCAGCGTGATGGCGGGAACGGCGCTCGCGTCGGACGAGCGGCTGCAGGCCGCGGTGCCGGCGAGCACACTCGCCAGCGCCGCGACCCACAACACACGGACGGGCATATTCCAGCTACGGGAGCGGAAGCACCTGCAGGTTCACCGAGCCCGACGAGGCGCGCGCCAGCACGATCACGTTCTGATCGTCCAGCTTGTCCATCTGCTCGATGCCCGTCATGCTCGTCACCTTCTCGAACGGCACGCCAGCGGTCTCGCTCTGGACGGGCGTGGTGATCGGGGTGGCCTTGGCGAAGGTGTTGGTCGGGATCTTCATCACGCCGCGGCTGTTGTTGGTGGACAGCAGGAACTCCTGATTGCCTTTGCGATAGACGATCATATCGAGCACGCGGTTTCCCGCACCGAACTCGGCGATGGTGGTGCCGCGCACCTTGTCACCCGGCTTGAGGTCGGAGATGGGGAACTTCACGAGCGGCGTGCAGGTGTAGCCCGCCAGCAAGTACGGCTTGTCGTCGATCGTATACGGCACGAACGCGTTCACCGGCGACCGCGTTTCGAGCTGCTGGTGGTTGCCGTGATAGATCTCGACGCTCGTGCCTCGATCGACCGTGCTGAACGGGTATGGGATTGCGCGAAGCTTCGAGGCGAACTCCTCGTTAGAGAGCCCCGCCACCCACAGACGACCATCGGCAAATCCCATGTCGGTGATGACGTTGGATCGCGGATTCTGCCGGCCCGTCGCATTCACGGCGGGCGGATTAGGCAGCTCGACGCTCTGGAATTTCAGCGATGATAGCTGCACCAGATCGATCTTGCCGGTGCCGTCGATGCGGAAGAGTGTGGCTGCCGCCCCCGCACCCTGACCGCGCATGGCCGCGACGTACACCTGTCGCGTTTTCGGGTGCACAGCGAGATCGGTGATGGCAATCTCGCGGGCGCCCGTGCCGAGCAACGCCGCAAGCTTTTCATCGAGCGCGTCGAGCCCCTTCGCGCCCGGCGTTCCGGTCGCCGCCGGCGCACCGAGATCGAGGGCAAAAATAGCGGCTCCCTGGTTGTCGGCCGCGAAGAGCGTCCCGTCCGGACCAAATGTCAGCGGTCCAATCGACGCCATCTTCGGTCCCTGTCCGGTTTCCGCGACTCCGCGGGCAGCGGAAGGAGCCCAGGACGTTGCGACGAGGAGCGCGATCAAGAGCCAGAATTTCGTCTGCGAATGCATGAGTAGTGCTCCTTTCGGTGCCCTACGGTACGACCACTAATGGCAGGAGTCAACGGAAAGACGCCGATTCGGAAGAACCCCGCAATGCTGAATGTTGAATGCAGAATGCAGAAAACGGCTTCGGAAGCTGGGGCACTGCATTTCTGCATTCTGAATTCTGCATTCTGAATTACGGGCGATAGGTGCTGAACCCCCAGAGGAAGTTCTCAGGGTCGCGCAGCCAACAACTGCGCGCGCCGTAGTGAGTCGTCACCGGCGCCTGCACGACGACAGCGCCCTCGGCCGTTGCACGGGCAAACACCGCATCCGGATCATCGACTCGCACACTGATCGCCTGGGAGCTCTCGCCGCTCGACGTCTCACCAAGGTTCAGCATGATCGTCGAGTCGCCGAGTTGCATCTCCGCGTGCAGTGGCTTGCCGTCCGGGCCGGGCACCTGCACCGTGGGTGCGAAGCCAAACGCGTGCGCCAGCCAATTCACGGATTCGGCGCCACGCCGGTAAACCAATTCGGGGAACACATTCGGCTCACCTTCAGGAGAACCCATCGGATAGGTCCCGAACCCCCACAGATGTCCTTCGAGATCCCACGCCGAGTACTCGCGCGAGCCGTAGTGAGTGTCGTACGGCGATATCGCAATGCGCGCACCCGCCGCCCGGGCGCGCTCGTGATGAGCCTCCACGTTGTCGATGGTCACATACACGCCCTGGCGAATCGACGACCACGGATTACTCTCGATCGCTGGCGTCGCCGAGCTCAGACCGATGACGCCCGATCCATTCCGGAGTTCCGCGTGCACGATCGTCCCGTCCGGGCCGTCGAACGCGACTTGTTTATCGAAGAGGAATGCCCGGCCGAGCCAGTCGATGGCGGCCGGGGCATCCGTGTAGCGCAGGAACGGAAAGATGGTTGGTTTCATCATGACGCGAGCGTAGCCGCGGCGCTCCACCAGCGTCTTGGACGAAATTTACCTAGCGAGGCTCCGCGCCGACGGACGAACCCACTGCTCTGCCTCGCTAGGTAACAGTGTCAAATTGCCCGCGCGTCTAAGGGGACGAGAAGCCGCCCTGGCTTCCCAACGTTAACAGCAACTCGGTCGGGGGAACACCAGCGAACGCTCGAAAATCACGGTCGAAGTGGGATTGGTCGTAATAGCCGGAGTCGAGGGCCAGCTGCGTCAGGCTACCGTGACCACGCCGTCGCAATCGATCCACTGCACGCCCGAAACGCATCACTCGCGCGAAGACCTTGGGTGCGAGGCCAATGTGTTCCTTGAACTGGCTGATGAGATGTTTCTGACTCCAGCGTGTTTCCTCGACAAGCGAGCGAACCGTCACCAATCCGCCGCTGTCGACAATCCGTTTCCATGTGCACAACACTTCGCTGGCAGGCTGCCTGGCTGCGGCAATCCTCGATGCGATCTCGCGGTCGAGCAGATCGAACCGCGCCTCCCACGTTGGCGCCTCTTGAAGCTCTGTCGTGATCCGGCGGCCCGATGAACCAAAGATGTCTTCGAGCGCGACGCCGCGGTTGGTCAGGTCAGCCAGCGGCCGGCCCAGGAACAGCCGCATGCCGAGAATCGTGAAATCGATTTGCATACCCCCCTGTGCGCCATTCGCCTCCACGATCACGTGCGAATCGTAGGCGCCGGTCGCGAAGCTGCCCAGCACGGTCGATCGATTCCGATCACCGACGTCGAACAGGCGGATCGGCTCGCCGAAGCTGATGATGAGCGGCACTTCGCAGGTTGGCAGCTCTCGCCGATAGAGTGGCGTCGTCCGGCGCTCCCACCAGCCAATGTAACGGCGCACGTGCGGCCGTACCGAGACGTGCGGCGCCGAGCTCACCATGCCCCACTGGTGGAACTCGCGATCTTCGACGATCGTCAGCGGCCGCGTCACCAGCCGATCATACGCCGGGCGTAATGTGCGGTACGTCGTGTCCGGCTTTAGCCGGACCATGTCAGCTTCAGCCGGACTTTGTCAGTCTGACGCTCTCGAGTCTGACGCTCTCCTGTCTGACGCTCTCCTTGACAACTTAGGAAAGCAGGCATACGCTCACCTAAGTCGTATAGGAGAGACGCCCGATGCCCGAAGAGGCCGCCCTGCTGCCCGGCACGCTCGACCTGCTGATCCTGAAGGCCGTGTCGCTGGCGCCGGAGCATGGATATGGCGTGCTCCTGCGCATCGAGCAGATCACCGGCGGCGCCCTGCTCGTCGAACAAGGCGCTCTGTATCCAGCGCTGGCCCGGCTCGAGCACCAGGGGCTGCTCGATGCTGAGTGGGGAACGTCCGACAACAATCGGCGCGCGAAGTACTACCGTCTGACCGCCGCGGGACGCCGGCGGCTCAAGAGCGAAACCGACCGCTGGAGCCGGCTCGCCGTCGCCATGACTCGCGCCCTCAGCGCGCAGGAAGTCTGAGCCATGAGGTGGGCCGTCATCCGATCGCTCATCGCCGGTCTCTTGCGTCGTGATCGCGTGGAGCTCGATCTCGCCGACGAAGTCGAATTCCACCTCGACGCGCGCGTGCGGGATCTGATGAGGCGAGGTCTCTCTCCTGCCGAGGCGCGGCGACGCGCGCGCCTCGAATTCGGATCGGTCGAACGCTACAAAGAGGACGTGCGGCGCGCACGCGGACTGCGCCTAAGCGACGAGCTCCGATCGGATCTGCTGTACGGGTGGCGCTCGCTCCGGCGGGCGCCGGGCTTTACGTTCATCGCAGCGCTGTCGCTGGCGCTCGGCATCGGAGCCAACACACTCGTCTTCAGCCTGCTCGATTCCACGCTGCTGCGGCCGCTGAACCTTCCAGATTCCGATCGCCTGGTTGCGATCTGGACCGTACCGGCTGAGAACCCCGACCAACTGGGAACATCGAGCATCCAGCGATTCGTCGCACTTCGCGACCGGACGCAATCGTTCGAGGCGATCGGTGCTTTCAACGGGATCGCGTGCGGCGTCAAGACGCTTGGCTTCGATCGCGACGGTGTCGCGGCCGAGCGCATCCTCGGGCAGACCGTCTCGCCCACGATGTTTCAGGCGCTCGGCGTCGAACCGCTCATGGGCCGGGCGTTCACGGAGGCAGAGGACATCGTCGATCAGGTGTCTCCTGTCATCCTCCTCAGCCACCGCTCGTGGGTGCGTCGCTTCGAAAGCGACGCCGCGATTGTCGGAAAAACGGTGACACTCGACCGCGTGCCGACGACGGTCATCGGCGTGCTTCCGTCGAGTTTCGATTTCTTCGGCAACGATCGTGAGTTCCTTGCGCCACTGTGCCTGACACGCGCGCAGGTAGACAGCCGCGTGGGCGGCAATTCGATCGTCGGCCGGCTGAAGCGGGGCGTGCCGATCGAGCGGGCGCGCGCCGAGATCGAGACGCTGGCTGCATCGCTCGCCATGATCGACCCCGCGCGCCACGCGGGATTGAGTTTCCGCATGGAGTCGCTCAAACGATCGCAGGCACGCCTGCTCGACGGCATCGGGCAACCGTCGGGGGACTACGCCACGTCGCTCATGACGCTGCAGGGCGCCGTGGGATTCGTCCTGCTCATCGCTTGCGCCAACGTTGCCGGACTGCTGCTGGCCCGCGGGACAGGCCGGCAGCACGAGATCGCGTTGCGAATGACGCTCGGCGCGGGCCGTGCTCGGATCATTCGTCAGGTCCTGACCGAGAGCCTGCCACTCACACTTCTCGGTGCGAGTCTGGCTGTGCTGATCGCCTGGCTCGGACTGAAGCTGCTGGTGTCGACCGCCCCGTCAGGGATTCCGCGGCTCGATCAGGTATCGCTGGATCTCCGGCTGCTGTCGTTCACGGCGGCGGTTGCGCTGCTCACCAGCCTGATCTTCGCCATCGTGCCCGCCCTTCACGTCTCGCGGATTACATCGGGCGCCTCCTTCGGGCCGTCACAACGAACGACGTGGAGCGCCCAACATCAACGCGTGCGCAGCGTTCTCGTCTCCGGCCAGGTTGCGCTCGCCCTCGTTCTGCTCGTCGGCGCCGGGCTCATGATTCACAGCTTCGTTCGCGTGCTCGAGAACGAACTGGGGGCCGATCCGAGGAATCTGCTGACGTTCGACTTCCGCTTGCCATCGCGCGAGTCATTCAGGGCCGTGGGCGCGTATCGCGGCTTGGGACTCTTCGAAGTCAGCCCCGTCCCGGCGCAGACCGTCGAGCGTGTGTTCGACAGACTGCAGAACGTGCCCGGCGTCGTGGCGGTTGCGGCAGTCAGTTCGCCGCCGTTTGTCGGACCGTCAGTCGAGATGCCGATCGTGATCGAAGGCCGGCCGCTGCCGCCCACGGTGACTGCGGGGGCGCCGCCGAACGAACAGCAGACGGCGGACTACTTCGCCATCACGCCGGGCTTCTTCAAGGTGATGGGCATTCCCGTCAGACGTGGCCGCGACTTCGACTCGCACGATCGCGCTGACGCCGCGCCTGTCGTCATCATCAGCGAGACGATGTCGCGGCAGTTCTTTCCCAATGAAGATCCGGTGGGCCAGTCCATGCGGTTCGACTTCGTGCCGAACGAACGGCCTCGTCAGATCGTCGGCATCGTCGGCGACACACTCGCGGGCCCACTCGAAACCTCACACCGGCCGGCGATATACGTGCCGCACGTTCAGCAAGGGGCGACCTTCGTGGGGCCGCTCGTCTATCTGCGCATTGGGATGACGTTCGTGCTTCGCACCGCCGGTTCACCGATGTCCGTGCTCGCCGAAGTCAAGCGCGCGGTGGCCGAAGTCGATCGGACGACTCCGGTCGCGAGCCCTCGCACGGTCGAACAGACACTCGACGGCCACCTCGAGCGGTTGCGTCTATCGATGTGGTTGCTCGGTGTGTTCGGAGCCGTGGCCGCTCTCCTGGCGGGCACCGGCATCTACGGCGTGATTGCCTACTCCGTCGCTCAGCGCACGCGGGAGTTCGGCCTGCGCATGGCACTCGGAGCGAGCGCATCGAGTGTCTTCACGATGGTGTTCCGCTATGCCACGCGCATCGTTGTCTCGGGTCTTGGTCTGGGCCTTGCGGCTGCTTTCCTCTTGAGTGGTGTGCTCCAGGCGTCGCTATTTCAGGTCACACGCACGGACCCGGCCACCTACGTATCCGTCGCCGTGCTCCTGATGGTGATCGCCGCTCTTGCCTGCCTGATCCCCGTCCGCCGCGCCACGTCGGTCAGTCCAACCGTCGCGCTCAGACACGACTGATTCCGCGTTAACTCCCAACTTCCAACTCCCAACGCAGAGATTTGGGAGTTGGAGATTGGGAATTGGGAGTTGACAGATTTCTAGTTTTCCGTAGGTCGCTCGGCGCTGTCGATGACGATGATGTCGAGTGGCGCAGTCGCCGGCTCCAGCCTGAGCCCGAGTTGCTCCTGGATCGCCGTGAAGATCGACGGCCCGGCATCTGGCGATGGAGCGGCGCCTGGTGAGTCTGGCGTCCATTCGAGATCGATGTCGAAGGCTCCGGCCAGGCCAGTACGATCGATCACCTGACGGTCGACGAACGACAGCTCGCTCGCCAATCGGGCCATCGTGGCGCCCTCACCACTCAATGCTCCGTTTCCGAGTCTGAAGCCGCATCGCGGTCGAGCCTGGGATGACTGCGCAGGTCCACTGTCGGGTGGAGCACATTCCGCCTCCGCTCGTTTCAATCGCGGACCCAGGCGTCCGTCGCGGCGCGCCAGCGTCAGGGCGTAAACCGGCGACTCCTTCCGTTCGTTGTGTACGACGAGCGTGAAGCGGTCCGCAAGCATCGTCCGCAGCATCTCGAGCATCTGATCCGGCGTCGGGCTTCTGTCGGATCTCGCTTCGATGTCGAAGTGAGCCGTCTTGATCCAATCGGGACCACCGGCGAACTCCTGCACCGGTCGGTACGCCAGCGTGATCACTCGGAAGAGCGTCACGTTGATGCCTTGATACCGGCCGGGTTGCGCTCGGCTCGTCCCGCCCGTCTCGCCAGACGTGTTCGGCTTGACCGACACCACGTCGAAGGTCAATGGGGCCTGATGCTCAGTCGATGACTGAGCCTGAGGCTCAGTCGATGACTGGCCGAGCAGGCTCGCTGTGAGCGCGACGGCAGCCAGCGATCCCGCCAAAACACGCCTGATCTCTGTCGTCATGATCCCTGCCTGCTCGGTATTACGCGCGACCGCCGATTTGGTAACCGTCGCGGTGGAAAAACCAACCAACCGCCCCGGACCTCGTCTAAGTCCTCAGAATGCACGAGAGCGACGAAGCGGCCGTCGCCGGGGCCCAAAACGGCGACCGAGAAGCCTTTCGTACGCTTGTCGAGAGGCACAGCCGCTACTTGTTCCGCATCGTCTACCGGTTGACGCGAAACGCTGAGGATGCACAAGACGTGGTTCAGGACACCTGGCTCAAGGCACATGCGCAACTCGGCCGATTCGAGGCCAGAGCCAACGTAAGGACCTGGCTGACGCGCATCGCCATCAACTGCGCCATCGACCACCTGCGGGTGGCTCGTCGGCGAGAGCCGGCCTACGATCCCGCCACCTTCGAACAGGAACCAACGAGCGGCTGGATCGAGACGACGGACGCCGAACCAGAGCGGCTGGTGCTCGCAGGCGAAATCGGGACGCGCGTCGATCAGACGCTGATGCGCCTGACGACGCTCGAGCGCGCCGCATTCATGCTGCGGCACATCGAAGGTATGTCGATCAGCGAGATTGGGAACGCGCTCGGCCTCAACACCAGCGCCACCAAGCACAGCATCTTCCGCGCGGTCAGGAAAATGCGCATCGCGCTCGCGCCATTCAAGGAAGGAGTCGGGTGTTGCCGGAGCCGATGACGCGTCACCTCACGGACGAGGAACTGCTCCTCGATTTCTATGACGAGGGCACGGCGATCGAGCGTGCGCGCGTGCGGACTCATCTCGAGCAGTGCGAGCAGTGCCGGGCTCTCGACACGGAGTTGCGTGCCGTGTTGACGGCCGTGGACACGGCGCCGATCACCGAGCCGCCGAGCGGGTTCGAACGCGAGATATGGGCGAGGATCGAGCCGCTTCTGCCGGTCGAGCAGCCGTGGCGCACGCGTTGGCAGTGGATGATGCCGCGACTGGCCGTCGCCGCCAGCATCGGCATACTCGTGGTGGCAGCGTTCACGGCTGGACGGATCTGGGAACGCCCCCAAGCCGGGCGCTCGACGCCGGTCGAATCACACCAGAGCGTGAACGAACGACTGCTTCGCGTTGAGGTCGAAGATCACCTCGAGCGTTCGCAACGCGTGCTCGCGGAGCTGGTGAATGCCGACTACGAGATCGGCGGGCCCATCCCGGGCGACCGGGCGCGCGCTGCCGATCTGGTTGCTGCCGGACGCCTGTATCGGCGATCCGCAGAGCAAATTGGTGACGCCGAGATCGGCCGCCTGCTTGAAGACCTGGAGCGAGTGCTGGTGGAAGTCGCCAACGGGCCGACGGACATCGCTCCGGCCGACCTGACCCGACTTCGTCAGCGCATCGACGAGCAGGATCTCGTCTTCCGGGTACGAGTCGTCGCACGAGAGATGAGAGAACGAGGATGGTAATGGAGTCTGTCATGAAGAACGAGTGGGTTGCCGCGGCGCTCGTGACGGTCGCGCTCGTCACCCCGGGCGTGGCTGCGGCCGGGCAGGTATTCCTGCTCGAGGAGCAGGTGAGGACGCGCGAGCAGAACGATCGAGAGCGTGAGCGGGTCGAGCGCGAGCGGGAGCGCGCCGACCAGCAACGCGAACGGGCGGAGCAGGCGCGTGAGCGTTTCGAGAACCTGTACGAGCAGGGCCAGGAGGCCATTGAACGCGCGCGGTGGCCACAGGCGGTCGACCGTTTCACGGCACTCGTATCGGCCAAAGCTCCCCGCGCAGACGCGGCGCTGTATTGGCGCGCATACTCGCTCGACAAGTTGAACCGGCAGCCCGAGGCGCTGACGTCGGTGGCTGAACTCCTCAAGACGTATCCCTCGAGCCGCTGGGTGGCTGACGCGCGCGCATTGGAAATTCAGGTACGGCAGCGGGCGGGTCAACCGGTGTCTCCTGAGGTGCAGGCCGACGAGGAATTGAAGCTCTTCGCCATTCAGGGACTGCAGCACCAGGACCCAGAGCAGGCCATCCCGATGCTCGAGAAGCTGCTGCAAGGCACCAGTTCGCCGCGGCTCAAGGAGCGCACGCTGTTCGTGCTGGCACAGAGCAACGCACCTCGCGCACGCGAGGTGCTGACCACCGTCGCTCGAGGCGGCGCCAACCCTGACCTGCAGCTGAAAGCCATTCAGTACATCGGCATGGCGGGATCGCAGCCCAATCGTCAACTGCTCGGTGAGATCTACGCCTCATCGGCCGACGTCGACGTGAAGCGGCAGATCCTCCGCAGCTACATGATGTCGGGTGACCGTGCGCGCGTGCTCACGGTCGCCACCAGCGAAAAGTCGCCCGAGCTACGCGGGGAAGCCGTGCGACAGCTCGGCATGATGGGGGCGCGCGACGAAGTGTGGCAGCTCTATCAGAAAGAGACCGACCCCGAGGTCAAGGAGCGGATTATTCAGGGGTTGTTCATGAGCGGCGACACGACCCGCCTCATCGAGGTCGCCAACAACGATACGAACATGGAACTGCGACGCCGGGCGATTCAGCACCTCGGCATGATGGGCCAGCGCGGCACTGCTGACGCGATCCTGAACATCTACAACCGGCAGACAGATCCCGAACTGAAAGAAGCCGCCATCGACGCCTTGTTCATTCAGCAGAATGCCGAAACGCTGGTGGCCCTTGCCCGCAAAGAAACCAACCGCGAGCTCAAGGCACAGATCGTTCAGAAGCTGTCGTTGATGCGGTCGCCGGCGGCACGCGACTACCTGATGGAGCTCCTGAAGTGAACACCAGTTCGCGCTTCTCGCTTCTCTCTTCTCTGTTCGTGTTCACCTTCACGTTCGGCGCGACGGCGAGCGCGCAGACGCCGACGCTGGTCAATGGCACGCTCGAGTCGCGCGCTGCCACGCAGACGGTCGAGCGAGAGATCGCGGCCGTCATGAGTCGCGCGTCCGGGCCAGCGTGGATTGGTTACGCCGTTTCAGTGAACAGGCGCGACGGTGACTCCGGGTGCTGGGCATCCGACGGACTCTCGGGACGCACACGCGTCGGGCCGTTGAAGCTCGAAGGCGCGGACTCGATCTTCGTCCTGTACCGGATCGCCGACCGTGCCGTGCAGCGGATCCGCATCGCTTCACCGGAATGCCCACTCGACATCGCCGGATTGACTCTCTACTGGTTGACCGGAGTGCGCGCGCCAGACAGCGTCGATTGGCTGGAAACACTCGCGACCGGAGACCTGTCGAGGAGCCTCGCCAACAGCGCCACGATGGCGATCGCGCTGCACGAAGACAGGCGTGCAACCGATCGGTTGGTCACCATGGCTCGCGACGCGAAGAGCAGCGCGGTGCGCGGCAACGCGCTGTTCTGGGTGGCGCAGCGCGCCGGCGATCGGGCGGTGGGCACGATCACCCAGGCGCTCGAGGATCCGGAAACCGAGATCAGGAAGAAGGCCGTGTTCGCCTTGAGTCAGCTCCCGAAGGACGAAGGCGTGCCGAAATTGATCGAGCTCGCGCGCAGTCACCGCGACCCGGTGGTGCGCAAGCAAGCGATGTTCTGGCTCGGACAGTCTCGCGATCCGCGTGCGCTCGCCTTCTTCGAGCAGGTGTTGACGCAATAACTGGTCGGCGGGTTTTCAGACCCGCCTCTACTGGGATCCGTCGGACGTACGCTTCTCGATCTGCCCTGACATGAGCCCACCGACTTTGCCGTGCTGCCATGAGCCGGCATAGCGATCGCCGTAGAAGAACAGCCTGACCGTAAAGGTACCGATCCCCGGCAGGCTCGTGTCAGTCATCATGATCATCGCCGTGTCGCCGACGAAGCGCATGGGAATGACGATGGGGATGATGCCGTTGACACCGCAACACTGCATCCCCGCGTTGAATCGCCACAGGTCATCGCCCACTTTCTCGACGCTCTCGATGTCGTAACGATCCTCGCGCGGCGCGCGGCCTTCGCGTCCATCGACGGTAAACGACCCACGGAGCGTCACGTTGCGCATGCGCTCTGTGAACTGACGTTCCTGGTCGGTCAGCGTCGAGGGATCGACGGCAGCGTCGCCGATGCCAAACCGGCCGGTGACCCACCCGCCGCCAAACACCAGAATCAGCACGACCAGAGCGGCCGCGAAACCAATCGCACGTCGAACCATGGCCATCGATACACCTCTCACGTGCACTCTATTTATCAGATCTCGCCCGCGATCCACATGAGAGAATCGCTGCCCATGGTCAGCGCCCTCTCGTCAGTCGTGGCCGACGCCCTTCCCCGCCTGTCGGCTATTTCAGAGCAATCGGCCGCACAAAAACCGGCACCGAACAAGTGGTCCACGAAGGAAATCCTCGGACATCTGATCGATTCCGCGGCCAACAATCATCAACGATTCATTCGCCTCCAGCTCGAGCGTGAGATCGGTTTGCCGGGATACGAGCAGGACGGCTGGGTCCGCGTGACCCAGTACCAGAACAGGCCGTGGGCCGAGATCATCGCGCTGTGGGCTGCCTACAATCGATATCTCGCAACCATCATCGAATCACTTGATCCATCCGCGCTCGGCCACGTGTGGCATTCGCCGGATGGCGACCTGACGTTGGAGTTCATCGCGACCGACTACGTCCGTCACATGAAGCATCACTTGAGACAGATCGGGATCGACTCACAGGAGTGAACGCCATGAGCAGACTTGCGCGCGCGCGCGCCCTCGCCGCTCTCGTCGTCGCAACCCTCATGGGAACGACCGTTGCGACGCAGCGGCAATTTCCCACGGGCTTCATCGATCCGGCGCCGATCCTCGCCGCTGCCCGCAAGGCTATCGGCACGGACAACCTGAGGTGCGTGACGATTGCCGGCACCGGATACGCGGGAGCCCTCGGCCAGGCCAGGGAGTCTGCGCGCAACACTGATTGGCCTCGTATCGACTCGCTGGCCAACTACACGCGCACCATGAACTGGGACTCCTGGACGCTGAAGGAAGAGTTCGATCGCAAGCCGGGACTGAATCCCGCCGGCTGGAAGTACGGAATCGGGTGGGAAGACGGCGCGCTGCAGAAGAACGCACATCAAACGTTTTTCTCCACGCCTACCCATGCGTGGTACCTGGATGGGACCGGAGCCGCACCTGTTCCCCTGCCTCCAGACGCCGCCGAGATCTTCCCCGTGGAGCTCGTGCTGAACCCGCATGGCTTTCTGAAAGCCGCGGCGCTTCCGAACGCCAACCCTAAAGCGGTATGGCGCTGGGAACTGGGCGAGATGGGACGCGATGGTCCCGAGGTGTCGCCTGAGCGCATGCGCGTCGTGTCGATCACGTGGGGCAAGTACCGCGTGGATGCCACGATCAACAAGGAGAACCTGCTGCAGCGAATTCATACCTGGGTCCCAAGCGAGACGCTCGGCGACATGAACTACGAGCACGAGTTCACGAATGCCAGCTACGTCGACGTTGGCAACGGCATCAGGTTCCCGACCGGCTGGCACTCGCATCAGGGATGGGACGACAATTTCGGCGCGCAGGCGGTGACGTCAGGCCACAACGCCTTCGGCGGGACGATGAAGGATGTCAAGCCGAACGCGTGCCCTGATCCGGTCAACGTCCCTGATTCGGTGCGCTCCGCGACGTTTCCGATGCGCGTCGACGTGGAACGCCTCGCCGATGGCGTGTTCCTGCTCGGCGGCGGCACGCACAACAGCGTCGCGGTGGAGTTCGCGGAATTCATCGCCATCTACGACGCTCCGCTCAGCGAGGCGCGAAGCCTGGCCGTAATCGAGGAAGTCGTTCGACGAATCCCCAACAAGCCCATTCGCTTCATCGTCAACTCGCATCAGCACTTCGACCACACCGGCGGGTTGCGCGCCTACAACCACATCGGCGCGACCGTCATCACGCACTGGAAGAACTTCGATTTTCTCAATCGCGACGTGATCAACTACGTGCCGCGTACGCTCCGGCCTGACATGGTCTCCCTGTGGCCGCCCACCGAGTTGGCCGAGGGCTACTACTTCGAAACCGTGAGGGAGAACTACGTGATCAGCGACGGCTCACGGACGATGCAGATCCATTACGTGAATCCGCTCGACCACGTCGAAGGGATGCTGATGGCGTATCTGCCGCAGGAGAAGCTCCTCTTTCAGGCGGACCTGGTGAACACGTTCGAGCCGCTGCCTGCCCGGATCGCCGGCGATCAACGCAGCTTTTTCAATGCCGTCCAGAAGCTGAAGCTCGATGTCATGCAACTCGTCCCGATGCACGGACGGCCAATCCCGTGGTCGTCCTTCGCCAATGCCGTACGCGGCACGAATTGAGCGCAGCTCGCGGAGGCTAAGCCGCCGCTCTGCCTCGTTGTCGTAGAGCAGCTCGCGCAGGCGTCAGCCTGCCCGGGAAACGATCCCGTTGACAACTAGCCCATAAGTACTATATGACTAGTAGACAACCATGGCTCATCGCCGCTTACCCGCACTCGGAGCACAGGAGCTCGCCATCATGAAAATCGTGTGGCGTCTGAAGGACGCGTCGGTTCGCGACGTCTACGAGACGCTGCGCGAACGACGCGCCGTCGCCTACACGACGGTGATGACCATGATGAACACCCTCGAGACCAAGGGGTATTTGAAGAAACACCTCGATGGCCGGGCCTTTCGCTATCGGCCGGCGGTTCCCGAGCAGCGCGTGGTTGGCGCGATGGTCCGGGAGTTCGTCGAGCGCGTCTTCGACGGCGGCGCCGCAGCGCTGCTCGCGCATCTGATGTCTGAAAGCGACCTGAGCGACGAGGAACGCGAAGAGCTCCGTCGTCTCATTGACGAGGCTCCGTGATGGAACCTTTGCTCCTTGCCGTCATCGTCTACAGCAGTCAAGTCCTTCTGGTCGTGTGTGCGGCGGCGCTGGCGGAGGCACTTCTGCGGGCGTCGGTGCCGGGCGCTCGTCTGACGTACTGGCGTGCTCTTGGCGCGCTCTGCCTGGCACTTCCCTTCGTCCGGATGACGAGCGCCGATTTCCCTGCTGCGCCTGTGGCCTTTGCCGTCCTGCAGATCGAACACGTCGCAAACGCCACAGCAGCGCAGGTTCTCCCCGAAGTTGGCCCGGCGTTCCTGTGGGTTTGGGCGAGCGGAGCGATTGCCGGTCTCATCTGGCTGCTTGCCGGCGCCTGGCGGATACGACAACTGCGGCAACGGAGCGTGCTCGCGCAGCTGGAGCCACAGGTCGAAGCGCTGCGCGCGGCACTGGCGCCTCGCGCCGAGTTTCGCTGGTCGGACGAGCTGCGACAACCGGTCACGCTCGGAATCCGGCGCCCTCTCATCTTGCTGCCCCGCCGATTCGACGATCTGACACCTGAGGCCAGGGGCGCCGTCGCGTGTCACGAGCTGCTGCATGTCGCGCGACGGGATTGGCTGTGGATCGTGCTCGAAGCGCACATTCGCGTGGTGTTCTGGTTTCACCCTGCCTTCTGGTGGTTGATCGACCGGATTCAACTTCTGCGCGAACAGGTCGTCGACGAGCTCGTCGTCGCCCGTACATCGTCGCGGCGGGACTACATGATGGCGCTGATGATGTTCGCCGACAGCGAGCGCCCAACGGTGCTATCGAGCGCATTCCTCCGCCGCCGACATCTGAAATCCCGCCTGCGCGAACTCTTGAAGGAGAGTCACATGTCTTTCCCACGTCTCGTATCGACAATGGCGGTGCTCGCACTACTAATGGCGGGTGTAACCGTCGCAACCGTCCGGGCGCTTCCACTCGACCTCACCGCAATTGCGCAGGGCCGCTCCGCTGCCCGGCTCGAGATCCGTCTTGCTGAGAACGCATTCACACCCGGACTCGTGGAGGCGGTCCAACGAGGCTCTGGCCAGCGCGTCTACCTGCATGCCATGGCCCTCGCAACGACAGCGGACATATCGAGTGTGCGAGTGATCGATAACGGCAACTCTATCTTCAGTATCGAAGTGACCTTCAGCCGTCCCGCCGCGGCGCGGATGGCGAGCGGGACCGGCGCTCATCTGGGCAGACCCCTTGCCATCGTCCTCGACGGTCAGGTGATTTCAGTGGCCACGGTCAGAGCGCAGATCAGCGACACCGCGCTTCTCACTGGGCCCTTCAACGCCGCGGCGGCCCAGTCGCTCGCGACCCGGCTGGCACCTCTTGCGCCTCCGCAGAATGGTCAAAAGCGGGACGACGTGGTGTTGCCGGTCCCGATCCATCAAGAGCGCCCGGTCTACACACCAGAGGCGATGGCGGCGCAGATCGAAGGCAGTGTGCTTCTTGAATCAGTCGTGCGGGCGGATGGATCGGTCGGCGATGTACGCGTCATCGAGCCGTTCGACACGCAGCACGGATTGGATCAACAGGCGGTTGAGGCGTTGAAGCGGTGGACGTGGAAGCCGGGCACGAAAGACGGCAAACCCGTCCAGGTCGCAGTGCAGGTGCAGATGACGTTCACGTTGAAGTGAACCCTTGATCGAGCCTGTCTGATCAATCAATCGTCCACAACGCGATCGAGCCGGCGTCCTTGATGAAGATGCGATTGCCAGAAATCGCTGGCTGCGCCCAGGTCGCCGTTTCCGACACGGTGTAGCGCGCGATGATGTCGAAGCGCTCCCGGCTCGAGCGCGCGACAATCAACTCACCATCATCGTTGAGGAAGAAGATCACGTTGTTCGCTTTGACGACCGCGGAGTTGGCCGCTTCGCGAGGTGGACCGAGCCAAAGGACCTTCCCATCACGCGCGTCGATCGCAAAGAACTGGCCGCTGTTGCGCGTGGAAAATCCGAACAACGTATCGCCGATCACCACAGAATTACTCACGTAAGTCGAAACGTCCTTCGTTTCCCAGGCCATCTCGGCAACCCACGTGCTACCGCGATGCGTCGGCTTGAGAGCGGTAACGCCCACGCCGGCGCTGACGACAATCGTCTGACCATACGCGACGGGCATCGACCCACCCATGCCGCCACCACTCCATGGATATCGCCACAGCAATCGACCGTCGGGCAGCGAAACACCAATGACCGCGCTCTGGGTGACCGTGACCGCCTGCCGCGTGCCTTCGATCGTGACGATGAGCGGCGACATGAAGAAGCCACCGTCGCCGGTGATCCACTTGACCGTCCCATCGTTGACGTCGTACGCCGTCAACGCCTCGTAGTTGCCGGGATGGACCAACATGAGGCCACGTTCGCCTGCAGGAGAGGATGCCGCGCTGTAGAACGGATGCTCGGCAGGCTCGCGCGTCTGCCACAGGCGTTTGCCGCTCGTAGCATCGAGCGCCGACACGATTCCAGTGATGCCTTGCGTGAAGAGCTTGCCATCGAGATACAGCGGCGTCGCCTTCGGGCCAGATCCATGCACTTTCGTGGGCGGACTGGGGGCATAGGCTGCGGCGTATCCGGAGCGCCACCGTTCTTTGCCGCTTGCCGTGTCGAGTGCGGCCATGACTTCTTGTCCATCGCGACGCGTGAACACATAGACGATGTCGCCGATCACAACGGGGGTGGCGTATCCTTCACCGACGTCGACCTTCCACTGTTGTTTCAAGGCTTGTGGCCATGAAGAAGGCTCGACGAAACCGGATGCCGAGCCATCGCGAACCTGGCCACGCCATTGCGGATAGTCGAGCGCACTCTGCGCGAATAGCGAAACCGCAAGTGCGCCGAGCGTGATGCCCGTCACGATCAGCAGCGATGGGGGTCGGTTCACGCGTGCGCGCTGTTCTCGCGCCATCGCTCCCTCCCCGCAACCGCGAGCACGTAAGCCGCCGGCCACATCATCACCAACGACAGCGGCCACCATGGCCGGGGATCGTCCGCGGAGATGACGAACCCGTCGGGACCCGGGTCTGGCGGAATCAGACCCCGGCCAAAGACGACGGAGTTTTCGAGACCTTGTGAGACCAGAAAACTCGTTCCTGCAAGCAGGAGCACGGCACACACGGTTGGGCCGAGCGGCAAGACGGGGCCTCGGCTGCCACGAAGGGCGCCCCATACCATAGGTAACATCACCAGGAAGGTTCGCGCGAGGCGAGGGAACACCACGAGTATCAGGTGGTATTGCAGCGGCGGATTCGAAGGCCGGTGCACAACGGTTGTGGTTCCCAACGTCCCGACGAAGACGGCAAGCGCGAAAAGCGAGATCGTCAGCCAGAGCGCCCGTCGAGAAAGACGGCCCACGACAAATCCACTCGTCCACGACCAGCCGACGAGCGCGCACCATGCGGCGCCAAGCCACACTGCCGTCCGAATGACATCTTTTCGATAGCCTGGATAGGCAAGATAGGAGAAATCCCAGAGCACCCAGTAGTTCGCGAAGTCGACGCCAGTGGTTATCCCCCACCAGCGAGACGCGTGACTGAGCAACAAACCGATTGGAATCACGACGCTCGCGACAGCGAACCAGGGCCGCCAGTCGATCCACAACGCGGCCTGTCGGCGGATCACCAGTCCAGCCACTTCTCGCAACGCGGGTCCTGGGCGCGCGCCGCACTCCGCGAGATCGCCGCGCACCACGTCGCGTTCTGGTTGATCGAGCAGGCGCGACACCATCTCGACGAGCAACCAATAGACTCGGGTCGTCATGGCGGCCGACTCACCTGGTCGCCCAGGCGACCCCCCGGCTGACCCGCATCACGGCCTCGTAAAACGCGGCAGCGGCCTGTTCGCCCTTCGGGGTGATGCGAACCATTCGTTTCGGACGGCCGCCGCGCTGCGGCGTCGGATCTCCCATTGATGTCGTGATGAGCCCCTTCGTCTCGAGGCGATCGAGAGTCGTATACAGCGCTCCAAGAGAGCATGGGCGACCTGTCGCGGCCTCGATTTCCTCGCGGATGGCAACGCCGTAAGCCCCCTCGCCGAGGCGCGCAACGGCGGTCAACATCAGGTATTCGAACTCGCCCAGTTGCATTACTATCACATTGTAGTTGTAATCTCAGCTTCGTCAAGATCCCGGCAGTCCTCGACGCCCCTTTCTTCGTCAAAATGAGCGAACCGGAGGAAGGTCTATGCGCACTCCCGTGCTCGCAATCGCAGCCCTGTTTGTCCTCATGGGGGCAAGTACCGGGTCAGGTCAACGGACACCGCAATGTCTGCACGATGAACCCGAGACGTCGGCGAACCGCACCCGCCGTGAACGGGCTGTCGAGTGGGCCCATCAGATCAACGCGGCACAGGCGAAGATGTTCGGTCCTCGCGGCGGAAGAAATTCCTATGTTCCGCTCGACCGGCTGTTCAACCTGCCTCAAGCCCCTGAAGGGTTCAAACTCCAGTTCCATGTGGAACAGGATACCTACGCGTTCTCGATCAAAGACACGCGAGATCCATGCTTGTACGCGGTATTCTCTGATCAGAGCGGCGACGTATACGAGGCGACGCCGGCGGCACTGAAGCCGCGGATGAAGCTTCTGTCTCAGCGTTAGGAGTCACCGTGCTGCGGACGCTCGCACGACTCACCCGGTGCGTGCTCCCTGCCGTTTGCTGCGCCGGCCTCGCCCTCACGCTTCACGCGCAGGGGCAGGCGCCGGCACCCGAGCCGCCATCGCCTGACGCTGAACCGAAGTTCGAAGTGACCTCGGTCAAGAAGAGCGGCCCCACGCCTCAGATGGGCATGATGTTCGGCCTGCGGCCGAACGGCCGATTCGCGATGGAAATGCCTGTGGGCGCGCTGATCACGCTCGCCTACGGGATTCATCGCTTTCAGTTGATCGGCGGCCCCGCCTGGCTGAACACCGACCGCTTCACGATCAACGCTGTCGAAGAAGACCTTCCGATTCCACCGACGGTTCCCGGGACACCAACTCGCATGCAACTGCTCGTGCGATCGCTGCTCCAAGAGCGATTCGCCCTGGTCATTCACAACGAGACGCGCGAGCTGCCGTTGTCGTATCTCGTCCTGGCGCGTGAGGATCGCAAACTAGCTGACCGCCTTCGTCCGTCGACCGTCGATTGCAGTGCGTATCTCGCCGAGCGCGCCAAGGCAGCAAAAGAAGGAGCACCGCCGACACCACCGGTGCCTTCCAAACCGGGCGAAATACTTCCTTGCACCCTGATGGGCGGATTCGGTCGCATCACGGCAGGGTCGGCGCAGATGTCCAACGTGGCGTCGATGCTTGGCAACATGCTCGGTCGCCCTATCTACGACCGCACCAACCTGACTGGCAGTTTCGACATCCAACTCGAATACACACCCGATCAGATGCCGCAGCTGCCCCCTGGCGCGACGCTTCCTCCCGGACTCACGATGCCCTCGCCCGACGGTCCGTCGCTCTCTACGGCGCTGCAGGAACAACTCGGGCTCAAGCTCGAAAACGCGCGGCCCTGTCGACGTGATCGTCATCGACTCGGTGTCGCAACCCGAGCCCGATTGATCCCTGCCATCAACGGAGATTGCGGAGGCACGGCTCGACACGGAGAAGCGGTGAAACGGAGCACGAACGGGGCGCCATGCCGGTGACGCGCTTCGCGCGGGTTGGCAGGGTTTCCTTCCGTTTGATCTCCGTTGCCCCGTTCCTCCTTGGTGATCTTTTGCTCCGTCGCCTCCGAGCCCTCGCCGGAGCATATTGAACCGCAGCGGCCCCACAGCCCATAATTCCCTGCTTTCGTACGGTCATGTCCTTCGACTGGAGGCGTCCATGAAGACCGCTGTCCTTTGCGTATTTCTTCTGTGTGTCATCACCTTTCCGGCGTTGACGGCCTCACCGACGGCCAAGCCGGAGGAAGTGGGACTTTCGTCCGAGCGCCTCCAACGAATCAACCAGATGGTCGAGCGGCGCATCGCCGCTGGCGACATCGCCGGGGCCGTGACGATCGTGGCGCGCAAGGGCAAAGTCGTTCATCACGCCCAGCAGGGTGTGATGGACCTGCAATCCAAGCAGCCGATGGCCGCGGGCACGATGTTTCGGATCGCCTCGATGACCAAACCCGTCGTCGGCGTCGCCATCATGATGCTGGTCGAAGAAGGCAAGCTTCATCTGAACGATCCGGTCAGTCGCTATATTCCGCAGTTCCGCGACATGAAGGTCGCCGTGCCACGGCCGGCTCCGGGAGGAGCGGGCGGGCGCGCCGGTGGGGAGGGCAACGCCGGTCCGCGCTTCTACACCGTCCCGGCCGAGCGCGCGATTACGGTCAAGGATCTGCTCACGCACGTCTCGGGCCTCGGCAGCGGCCCGATGGGTAATAGCGATATCGAGAAGGTCGCGCGCAAAGATGGGGAAACACTCGCCGACTACATTCCGCGCCTGGGTTCGACGTCGCTGGAATTTCAGCCGGGATCGCGCTGGACGTACAGCCCCGGCGCCGGATTCGAAACGCTCGGCCGCATCATCGAGATCGCATCGGGCACCCGACTCGATCAGTTCTTCCGGACACGCATCTTCGATCCGCTCGGGATGAAGGACATCACCTTCTGGCCGACCGATGCGCAGATGCCGCGCGTCGCCACGGTGTATGGGCGGGGACCGAACGGGCTGACGAAGACGCCAACCCCGAATGACACGATGTCGAGAAACGTGTACTTCCGCGGGTCAGGTGGGCTCTACAGCACGGCGGAAGATTACATCCCGCTGGGGATGATGCTCGCCAATGGCGGTGAACTGAGCGGAAAGCGCCTCCTCAGTCGCAAGACCGTGGAGATGATGAGCGCGGCTCACGTGAAGGACACGCTGCCTGGTCGCCCTGCGGGTGAAGGCTACGGACTCAGCGTACGCGTCGTCACGGATCACGCCGTTCGCGGAACGATGTTGTCCGATGGAACGTTCGGCTGGTCGGGCGCCCAGGGTACGCACTTCTTCGTCGACCCGAAGGAAGAACTGGTTGGCGTGCTGATGGTGCAGACTTCGATCGGAGAGTTTCAGCGCGAGTTCGAAGACCTGGTCGCGCAGTCGGTGGTTGACTAGACACGCGCACGCTGAAGCATGCGCTCTGCGGTGGAGATATTCGTGAACAGAAACTCCCTTGGTGTGTTCCTACTTGGTCTCACAGCCGCCGTTACGCTGACGGTCTCCGTCGTCGCACAACAGGGTCAGCCACAGATTGGCATCGCCCCCGTCACGCTGACGGCCGGCCCGTACACCTTCGACACGGCAGAACAGCACAAGATTCGCGTCGTTGTCGTCGCGCGCGGGCTGGTTCATCCATTCAGCCTGGCGTTCCTGCCCAATGGCGATGCCCTCGTCACCGAGCGCGGGACGAAATTGCGCATCGTGCGAAACGCGACTGGTGCCGGCGGCGCGCAGGCCGCACTCGATCCAGAGCCGATCGCGGGGCTGCCCGCATTTCCGCCATTCAGGACCGGCGGATTGCAGGAAGTCGCGCTGCATCCCAAGTTCGCCAGCAATCAGCTCGTGTACTTCACCTACAACAAGGCCGGCGCCGTAGGCCAGAGCCCGAATCAGCGGCAGAGCGCCGTCACGCTCGCGCGAGGACGGCTCGATGGCAAGTCGCTCACGAATGTCGAAGAACTCTTTAGTGGTGACTGGAACAACGGCGCCAGCGGGTCACGCCTCGCCTTCGGTCGCGACGGAATGATCTACATGACGACGGGCGCGCCGTTCGATGAGAAGGCCCAACGCACCGACACGGTGTACGGAAAAGTTCTTCGCCTCACCGAAGACGGGAAGGCGCCGCGCGACAATCCGTTCGTGGGCAAAGCCGGTGCACGTCCCGAAGTGTTCTCGATGGGCCATCGCGATCAACTCGGCCTCACCATCCACGAGCCGACAGGCACCGTGCTGGCCGCCGAACACGGGCCAAATGGCGGAGATGAGATCAACGTCATTCAAGCGGGCGGCAACTACGGGTGGCCGAAATTCAGCTTCGGCCGCACCTACGAAGGGCCGCGGATCTCCGAGGTGCCCCTCGGCCCCGGCATTGAGCAGCCATTGGTGCTGTGGATTCCGTCGATTGCGCCAACCGGGCTCGCGTTCTACACCGGCGATCGCATTCCGGCCTGGAAAGGCAATCTGTTCGTCGGCAGCGCACGACGTGGTGAAGTGCCTCGCACGGGCGGACTCGAACGGGTAGTGATGAACGATAAGCTCGAAGAACTGCGCCGCGAGTCATTGCTCACGGATCTGCATCAGCGTATTCGTGACGTGCGGCAGGGACCTGACGGGCTGATCTACGTGATCACCGACGAAGACGACGGGGCGCTGCTGCGCATTGAGCCAGCGCAATAGAAAGTAGAAAGTTCGGTCTTCTCTCGTTAATGCGTCGCTTCCGCCGGCCCACTACTCCCCTTCGGCCGGCGCATGATCAACACGAGCGGAATCAACACCAGGAACAGCGTGCCGAGCAACCTGAAGATGTTGACGAACGACACCATCGCAGCCTGCCGCTGAATCATTCCGTAGAGCGCGATATAGGCCTGGTTGGTGGCGCTCACAGCATCGGCACCGGCGGCCATGAACCCGGCTTTGAGCTGTTCGAGGACTGTTGACGTCATCTGACTGTAGGGGCTCACGTGCTCACCTAACAAAGCGCTGTTCACCTGCCGCGTCCGCGCCAGCATCGTGCCAGTTACCGCGATGCCGATACCGCCCCCGATGTTCCGCATCAGATTGAAGAGGCTGGTGGCATATCCCATCCGCTGCGGCGCGATCGTCGCCATCGACACGGTCGTCAGCGGCACGAAGAGCAGCGCCATCCCGGCGCCCTGCAGCAGCTGCGGCCAGAAGATGTCCCAATACCCAGCCTGCAGATTCAGCTGACCGAGCCAGATCATGGTGATGCCGCCAATGAACAATCCCAGAGCCAGCAGCTTGCGCGCGTCGACCTTCGATGTCAGTGTGCCAACAATCGGCATCATGAACAGCGACCCGATGCCGCGCGGCGCCATCGCTTCCCCCGCCTCGAGTGAGGGATATCCAAACAGCGTCTGCAACATGATCGGCAACAGCACGAGGCTGCCGTAGAGCACGAACCCGAGCACCGTCATCAGGAACACACCAACCGAGTAGCTGCGATCCGTAAACAGGTGCAAGTCGATGATCGGTTCCTTCGATCGGAGCTGATGGATGATGAGCACGATGAGGGCCACCGCCGACAAAATCGCCAGCGTCGTGATCATCGTCGACTCGAACCAGTCCTCCTGCTGCCCCTTGTCGAGCACGAACTGCAAGGCGCCGATCCCAACCACCAGCATCCCCATACCCCAGTAGTCAATCCCCTTCGACTCGCGGCGCAGGTAGGGCGGATCGAATACATACAGTTGCGTCATCAGGAGAGATACGATCCCGACAGGCAGATTGATGTAAAAAACCCATCGCCAACTGTAGTTCTCCGTGAGCCACCCGCCGAAGACGGGACCGAAGATTGGCGCGACGACTATCCCAAGGCCCCAGAACCCCATGGCGCGGCCACGTTCTTCCGGTTTGAACGACTCGAGCAGCACGGCCTGCGAGAGCGGCTGAAGCGCCCCGCCGGTCGCGCCCTGAATGATGCGGAAGGTCACGAGCGAGGCAAGATTGGGCGCGGCGCCGCACAGAAACGACGCCAACGTAAACCCCGCTGTCGACCACATCAGCAACCGCTTGCGGCCAAACGTGCTCGCCAGCCAACCGGTCATCGGCAGGATGATGGCGTTAGCAACCAGGTAAGACGTCAATGCCCACGTGGCTTCATCGGTTGTCGCCGACAGGCTGCTCGCGATATGCGGCAGCGACACGTTGACGACCGTGGTGTCCAGCACCTCCATGAAGGTGGCGAACATCACCGCGAACGCGATGAGCCAGGGGTTCACGTGCTTCTGAGTCATGTCAACGACACCGGGTGTGATTTTCGCGGCAGGCGAACGAGAAAATCACACCCGGTGTCGTTACTCCCTCGTATACACTGTTGGCACCACCGACATTCCCGGGCGCAGCAGGTGTTCGGGATCCTGTCCTTCATCCAGCACGATCCGCACCGGCACCCGCTGCACTACCTTCACGTAGTTGCCAGTGGCGTTATCAGGCGGCAGCAGGCTGAAGCGCGAGCCGGTCGCGGCAGCGAGGCTCTCCACTTTTCCGCTGAACTCACGGGCACCATAGGCGTCGACTTCGATCTTCACGCGTTGCCCGGGGCGCATGTGCTCCAGCTGCGTCTCTTTGAAATTCGCCGTGACCCACACGCGATCCAGCGGGATGACGGTCATCAGTGGTTGCCCCGCCTGAATCACCTGCCCCACCTCGACGCCCTTCCTGCTGACGATGCCTTTCACTGGCGCTTTGACGGTGGCGTATTCGAGATTCAGTTCGGCCTGTTTCACGATGGCCTTGTTCTGCCGCACTTTTGCATCGGCCGCGTCCGCGCGTGCGCGTGAGGCGGTCACCTGCTCGGGCGCCGTTTGCGCCGTCTTCAACTCTGCTGACGCCTGCTGACGTCCGACGCTCGCCTGCGCCAGACGGCTCTCAGCGACCCGAATGCCCAGCTCCGCCTCGTTGACCTGCGCTTCCGCAGATTCTGTGGCCGCCTTGCTCGCTGCCGCAGCTGCGACAGCGGCGTCGTACTGCTGCTGCGGAATTTCGTCCTTGGCCAGCAGAGGCTTCAGCCGCTCGACATCGCGGCTCGCTTTCGATGCATTCGCCGCCGCTTCGCGTTGACGCGCCTGCGCCGTCGCCAGCCGTGTGCGAGCCACTTCAACACCCTGCTGTGCCTCGAGGTACGAGGCCTCCGCCTGCTCAACGCCGCCACGCGCAGTCGTCTCATTGCTCGACGCGGTCGTCGACGTGATCGGAACACTTGCCCGCACCGCGACCGCGGCTGCCTCGGCATCGGCGAGCTCAGCCCGCGCCCGCTCGAGCGCCACCTCGTAGTCGCGCTTGTCAATCTCGACAAGGACTGCGCCCGCCTCGACCTCCTGGTTCGCCTCGACCGGCACCCGAAGCACCGCGCCTCCCACTCGTGACGCAATCGGTGTGATATGCGCATCCACCTGGGCGTCGTCGGTTGATTCGCGTCCGGCGGAAATCCACCACCAGACGCCGACCCCGATCGCGACCAGCAGCGCCACTCCAATGAGAATTCGAACACGCATCGTCATTTGATTGAGGGGCCTCCGAGGTACTTGGCCACTGCCTCTTCGGCGGTTCCGAGCGATCGCGCGAGCATCGCCTTCGCCAGGTTGAAACCGTACATCGCAGAGATGTACTGCTCGCTGGCGAGTGCGACCGCCTCCTGGGACTGGACCACCTCGATATTCGAGGCCACACCGGCAGCAAACCGATCGCGTGACTGCGTCAACTGCAGGTCGGCCAGTTCGCGCGCGCGCGTCGCGGTTTGCAGCACTTCTTCAGTCGCGTTCAAATCCAGGAAGGCCGTGCGCACGTCGTAATAGATCTCCGCCCGCGCATCATCGGCCTCGGCACGCCTGGTCCTCAGCTCGGCACCGGCCTGCGCGAGGCGACCTTGCACGCGTCCCCCCTCGAAGATCGGGACCTTGACCTCGCCAACAACGTTGAACGTCGGAAGAGCGTCGCTCCAATGCAGACCAATGGCCCCGTAGTCGGCTGACAGCCGCAGCGAGGGAAGAGCCTCACCCTGGATCGCCTTCCGCGACGCTTCCGCCGCCTGCACGCGTTCGAGCGCCGCAAGGTAATCAGGCCGATCGCGATAGGCGCGCTCGAGCGCCTCTTCGAGCGTCATCTCGGGAACTGGAACGAAGGGAATCTCCTGGCTCAGCGAGAACGACTGCCCCACTGGCAGGCCGATCACGCGCGCCAGTTGGAGCTTCGACTTCTCGTACTCATTGACCGCGGCGGTGACGCGCTGGCGCTCGGTGCTCAGCCTCACTTCGGCGCGAATGACATCGATTCCAGCGACGAGGCCGCCTGCCCTGAGATTGATTGCCTGCTGATGCAGTGTCGTTGCCGTTTCAAGCTGCGCCCGAGCCGTGTCGGCGCGCGCGGCCGCCGCAATCGTCTGCAAGTACGCGTTGGCCGCCACCAGGACCACCAGATCCCTGGCACTTCGAAATGCGTGCCTGCTTGCGGTAAGCGAGTGCTCGGACGCGCGAAATTCGTTGAGCGTGCTCATGTCGAGCACCGTCTGCGAAAGGAAAACTCGCGCGTCGAAGACGCTGAATGGACCAACGATACGCGGGAATTCGTCCCGAAGCGGGAAGCCAAAGGCTTCGAGATTCGACTTGCGCCGCGCGCCCGAGATGCTTCCGCTGACATTCGGAAGGAGTTCACTCAGCGCAACGGTACGCGCGCCCGCTCCGCCATTGGCTCCTTCTTCTGCCAACAGGACACCAAGGTTGTGATCGAGTGCGCGCTTGATCACCTCGGCAATCGACAACGACAAAGTGTCGGGCGTCGCCATTCCTTGCGGTATGCCGCCGCGGAACGGGCTGTCAGGCGGCAATGTATCGCGAGTTTGTCCGAAGGACGCGGTTGGGAGAACCATGCACGCAATGGCCATCGCCACCAGCCAGGGAGTTCGGCCGCAAGGTCCCCGCCTCGACCAAAGGCTTGTGCGAGTCACAACGATTACAAAGTTCAGGCAACGGGCCGCAAAGCGGTCCAATCGAAGAGTCTGTCTGGAAGTCACGCGAGACGTGCCTCAGTGAGACCGCGGATGAGAAGCAACCGGCGGAGATCTGAGTATGGTTCAGAGGCTATGCCGGGAACAACCGGGGAGGAGACAAATGTCCCTGGGGCTTGGTGCCGCGCTAGGCCGGCTTGGCTTTGAGCACGCCAATCTGCACGAGCAGGCCCGTAAAGTCTAAGATGCGGCGCTCGCGCACGATCTTGCCGTTCTCGAGTTGGTAGAAGAAGACCGCAGGCATCGTGAAGCGCTTGCCCGTAGGCGGAATTCCCAGGAACTCGCCGATATGAGTTCCCTCGAGCAACCGCACCGTCACGGCGTTATTGCCATCGACGATGACGTTGTCGACCTTGGTGGTGAGATCGAGGAAGGCGTTGAAGATCACTCGAAACGCACGCTCGGCCGCGTCGGGACCGGTGTGGGTGCCTGCGGTGGGGCTTTCGATAATCGCGTTTTCGGCGTAATCGGCAGCGAGTGCGGCCGCGTCGAGGTCTTCGTACGCTTCCGAGCGACGCTTGATGAAGTCCTGCATCTGCTGGCGGGTCATGACGCCCTGGGATTCCCCAGTGCTGGCGACGGTTGGGTGATTGCTCATCACGCCCCCTCCTGGACGCGCCACACAGACGCGTCCGGATTATAGCGGAACCAAACTCGACGGAAGAGCTTGAATGCTTGCGTATTTGGTGCAAACCGTGCAACTCTGCAATAAAGGCTGTTGCTAAGATCGGCTGAAGTCGATGGCGAATCAGGGCCCTCTGGCACTTACCCGCGAAATAGACGAGTTCCGCCGACAGTTCGAGGAAATTTCTGCCGACGCCGACGCACTCGTTACGCCGCTCGGTGACGACCAGTTCACCTGGAGACCCGGGCCGAGCGCGTGGTCTATCGCGGAGTGCCTCGAACATCTGAACGCGACGGCGCGGTCCTACCTGCCCGCGATCGATGAGGGTATCGCCGACGCCATCAAGGACGGTGCCTACGCCGAGGGCCCCTTTCAGTACAGCATCGTCGGCCGCTTGTTCTCACATCTGATGGAGCCCCCGGCGCGTTTTCGCATGCGCGCGCCGGTGGATAAGCAGCCGGGCCCGCAACGACCGAAACGGGAAACCCTGGCGGGCTTCCGTGCTTATCAGGTGCAGTACATCGATCGCCTGCGGCAGGCTAACGGCATCGACCTCTCACGATCGTGCGTGCGATCTCCGCTGGCATCGTGGATCCGCATACCGCTTGGATCAGCGTTCGCGTCGATGGCCGCTCACGAGCGGCGTCACTTGTGGCAGGCGCGACGGATCACAACGATGGACGGCTTCCCTGCCACCACCTAAACAAACTCCCAACTCCCAACCTCCAACTCCCAAGACCTTGGAAGTTGGGCGTTGGGAATTGGGAGTTGACAGAGTTCTTGACAGATTTAGAACTGTTGGCTTGACGTCGATCCTGATTCGAGCGCGACGGCTGCGTGTGATCGCCGTGGATCGGCGCCCCCGTCCACCTGGCCATGTTCGCCATCGATGAAGACGCCAGACGCAAACCCGTAGCGCAATTCACCCTTGCGGCCAACCTTCTGAAAGCGGTGGCCGCGCGACTTCAATTCCTGCACAACGGATCGTGGGAAGCGGTCTTCGATCTCGACGCGCGCCCCGCGTCCACTCACGTCGCCCGGATCGCGAGTCACCAGGAATCGCGGCGCTTCGATGGCTTGTTGTATAGACATACCGCCATCGATGACGCCGGTCACAATCGAATACGTCGACGCCGGAATCCATGCATTGCCAGCCGATGCCACCGCCAGACGCGGCGTCAGCACGCCGGCGCGCTCCTTGAACACGATCATTGGCACATTTGCCGTATTGGATCGCGTGAGCGGCTTCAATTGCCCATAGGAGCCAGGCGCGGTGCGGTTCGACCTGAGATGGTTGTTGTAGAGAAACCCAAGTCCCCGCGAGACGTAGAACGACCCTCCCCATGTGCTCAGCGTCTGGGTGATCGCGATGACGTTGCCGTCGGTATCCGCAACGACAAAGCCGCTCGTGCCGCTGCCAATCCGCTCCGGGCCGCCGCCGATCTCATCTGAGTCTTCGGGAAACTCTTGCGCGCGCCGAGGATCGATTCGATTGAACAGGCTCGCGGCATGCTGGGTTTCGAGATGCTCGTCGAAATCAATAGACCATTGCGCCGGGTCGGCGATGCGCGCCACGCGATCGCGGAGCTTCCATGATTCGATCAGGTAATGCCAGTACTCGGCATCGTTGACGGGCGTCGCATGGTCCCCCGGCTTGTAATTGGCGAGCACCTGGAACGCTTCCAGCAGCGATACGCCAGCGCCGACAGGTGGTCCGCCGGTAAAAAGGACGTGATCGCGGTAGTGCCCGCTGACCGGCTTTCGTTCGATCGCGCGGTACTGTGCCAGGTCATCGTAGGTAATCAGGCCGTCATTGGCCTGCATGTCCGCAGCAATCCGGCGAGCCAGTGAACCGCGATAAAACGACTCGGCGCTCTCGGAGGCAATCGTGCGAAGCGTCGCGGCGTAGTCGCGATTGAAGAAGCGATCGCCGGCTTTGGGTACACGGCCGTTGGGCAGGTAGATGCGCGAAGCAGCCGTGTACTTCTGAAAGTACTGCCGTCCTTCCGCGATGCTCGAGGGCAACGTCTGATCGAGCACAAACCCCTGCTCCGCGTACGCGATCGCCGGCGCGATCAGATCGGACCAGGAAACTTTTCCACTTCCATATCGCGTATAGAGGTAATCCATTCCGGCGACCACACCGGGAATGTTGGCGGACAACGGTCCGTCGCCGACAAGGCGTGCGCCCCGGAAAATGCGCGGGTTGTCGAGCGTTGCCCCGCTGGGTGTCTGATCCTTGAAATCGATGACCGAGGGCTCAGGCATCCCGCTCAGGAACAACACGGCCTGGCCATCTCCGCCAATGCCCGACGCGTCGGGCTCGACCACGCCGAGCACAAACGACACGGCGATCGCCGCGTCGATCACGTTACCGCCGCGCGCGAGGATGGCGCGCCCGGCTTCCGAAGCAAGCGGGTGCGCCGAGACGACAATGGCGCGTGACGAGCTCACCTGCGGCTTCACCAGCGGTTGCCGCACGATCATCTGATCGACGACGTCCTCGAACGCGCTTTCCGAGCGCGCCTGCTCGGCGCGCGGTTCGAGCTCGGCGCGCAGGCGCTCCCACGCCCTCGCTCCATCGCCGGTTGAGTAGTACATGCGCTTGAGCGTGGACCACACGCTGTCGAACGCGCGTTTGTAGGGAGTCGCGCTGAGCGATGACGGCGGCGCCGCCAGCGCGCGCGTCCCCTCGTCCACGGCGCGCGGCGCCGGCACGATCCACAACCGGTACGCTCGTCCGTCGCCGAAGAGCGCCGGCGGATCATCGCGATCGCGCCGCGGATTGCCGTTGTATCCGGGATCCGGTTCCGGTATTTCGCCGATGGCAAGCTGGCGTCCGTCGGGCGACCAGGTCAGCGTTCCACCGTGTCTCGACACGAGCACCGATGGCGAAATGGGGCGGCCCGGCGAGAGGGAGTCCCCTTCGCTCAATGGGTTGACACTCGTCACCCACGTCGATCCGACACCATCGCGAACGGAGTAATAGGCGAGCCTCGTACCGTCAGGCGACCACTCGGCAAAGCCGTCGTAACCAGCCTGCCGAGCCAGTCGCACGGCCGGCCCTCGACCCCCACCCGACGCCGGCGCCTTTCGATCGAACAGACGCATCATCCAGATGTCGAAATCGCCATCGTCACTGTTCCTGTTGGATGTGAAAGCGATGCGACGTCCGTCTGGTGATACACGCGGCTGCAGTTCGTCGTCAGGCGACTGCGTCAGCCGCAAGGGAATGCGATCCGCCTCGGGCCCAGACGGATCGACCAGGAACAGGTCCCACTGCAACTCGTCGGCAGAGCGATGCGCGAAGACGATGCGGCCGTCGGGTGTCCACGAGGGCGTGCGCTCGTCACCTTCGAGCTCGAGCACTCGCTCCGGGACACCTCCTCGAGGATCCGTGAGGTAGAGATCGAATCCCTCGCCGCGATCGGCAACAAACACAAGTCGTTTGCCGTCGAACGACCAGGCGGGCTCGCGCTCGGACTCGGGAACGCGTGTCAGCTCGCGCGCATCGCGGCCATCGGGTGTGGTCATCCAGATGCGATCGAGAATCACGACTGCCAGACGTTTGCCGTCGGGAGACCAAGCCGGGTCGCGCATGCCCGTGGAACCGGTCTGCGCATTCGACGACAGCGAAAGCACACACAAGAGAATCGCTGTGGCCAGGAGGCGGCCGGCACTGGCACGGTCGTGGGGAGGTGTGATCAGGCCGCTCTTCCTTCCGGGAATCTGTGACCCCGTCACTGGTCATTATAATGACGGGGTGCTCGCGCTGCGGTACGTCTATGTCCTCGCGCTGGCCACATGGCTAGGCGGGATGATCGTACTGGGCGCCGTCGTCGCGCCGGCGACATTCCAGGTTCTCCAGGCCACCGAGCCGGCCGACGGCCGCCTGCTCGGTGGCGCTGTTTTTGGCGCAATTCTTTCGCGTTTTCACTACGTTGCATACGGCGCCGGCGTACTGGCGCTCCTCGCGCTCACCGCGATGGCCCTGCTCGGGCCCAGGCCTGCCGCCTTTGCTGTCCGCTCGTCCATTGTTGCGTCGATGCTCATCGTCGCTCTGTATTCGGGTCTCGTCGTTCTTCGAGAAGTCGACGCAATACAGCAGGAGATGGGCAGCCTTCCGTCGAGCCTGCCAGCCGGCGACGCGCGCCGTGTGCGGTTTGACGAGCTGCATCAGCTCTCGACGCGCTTAATGATGGTGAACATCGTGGGGGCACTGGCGCTGCTCTACTGGGAAGCGAGGGAGAGCTAGCGTGAAGCACACGATCACCCTCATCCCCGGCGACGGCATCGGGCCGGAGGTGACGAACGCGGTTGTCAAAGTCCTCGAAACAGCAGGTCTCCAGGTTCAGTGGGAGCCTCACGCCGCCGGGGTCCTGGCAGTCGAGCAGCACGGCGATCCATTGCCGCCTGCGCTGATTGATTCGATCAGGCGCACGAAAGTCGCACTGAAAGGTCCGGTCACGACACCGGTTGGCGGTGGGTTCACCAGCGTGAACGTCGGACTGCGGAAGGCGCTGGGCTTATACGCGAACCTTCGCCCGGTGTGGAACATTCCCTCCGTTCCGTCACGCTACAGCGGCGTCGATCTGGTCATCGTCCGCGAGAACACCGAGGATCTCTATTCAGGCCTCGAGCACGAAGTCGTGCCCGGTGTGGTCGAGAGTCTGAAAATCATCACAGAGGAGGCGTCGGAACGAATCGCGACGTTTGCGTTCGAATACGCACGGAAGCATGGCCGGAAGCGGGTGACCGCGATCCACAAGGCCAACATCATGAAGATGGGCGACGGTCTCTTTCTCAAAAGCGTGCAGAAGATCTCCGCCCGCTACCCCGACATCGTTTGCGACGAGCGCATTGTCGATGCGGTGTGCATGCACCTGGTGATAAATCCGACCCAGTTCGATGTGCTGCTCCTGCCAAACCTCTACGGCGACATCGTGTCCGATTTGTGTGCAGGCCTCGTCGGAGGTCTCGGCGTGGTGCCCGCCGCCAACCTGGGCACCGAGATCGGCGTGTTCGAAGCCGTCCACGGCAGCGCTCCTGATATTGCAGGAAAAAACCTTGCAAACCCCACGGCCCTGCTCCTCTCGGCGCTGCTGATGCTGCGACACATCGGCGAAGGGGCGATGGCGGACCGGATCATGGCGGCCCTCGGCAACGTGCTGTCAGAGCGAAAAATCCGCACCCGCGATCTCGGCGGGACGGCAGGTACGCGGGAGTTTGCGGACGCCATTTGCCAACAACTGGGTCGTTAATAAGATGTCCGCGGGCTGCCGGTTGCCGCAAAACTGGGCAGCGGGGTCTGGTATAGTGCTCGCAGCCGATGCTCGACGAGATCACACGGGCTGTGCTTTCGAGGGAAGAGGTCGCACGATATCTGCAAGGCGGCCACGGCGAGAGCGGACGAGCCGCACGCGAGCGGATCGAAGGCTACCTCGACGAACTCAAGACGACGCAGCGCTATTCCATATACCGCGCGCTCAAGCACCCGTTGTATCCGATCCTGCGCAAGGTGGAGCGCATCGGCGAGCAGTACGAGGCCGTCAAGGCCGCGACGCGTGGCGGCCGCGTCGTCTACGCGTCGAACCACCGCAGTCACACCGACTATCTCGTCGAACCGCTCGTGCTCGACGACAACGGCATCAGGCCCCCGATCATCGCAGCCGGGATCAATCTGTTTGGTGGTCCACTCGGCCTGATCCATCGCCACGTCACTGGGGCGATCCCGATCCGGCGCAATACGAAGGATCCGATCTACCTGATCACGCTGAAGGCGTACGTCGCCGAGTTGCTGCGGTCGCACGACTTCTTCTTCTACCCCGAGGGCGGCCGCAGCTACAGCGGTGAGCTCAAGATTCCGAAGACCGGGCTCATGCACGCGGCGCTTCATGCCGAGCATCCGCGCCTGGTCGTCGTGCCGACGGCAGTGTCCTACGATCTCGTCCTCGAGGATCACGTCCTCGCCCGGCAACGAATCAAGCGGTCGCAGCGTCCGTTCAGCCACGAATTGGCGGAGATGGTGCGTTACGCTGTGGGATATCGATCGCGTGCCTTTGTCACGTTTGGCGCACCGATCGAGGTGAATGGCGTCGACCCCGACTCGCGACGGGCGGTTCTCGATCTCACCCACGCCGTCATGCAGACGGTCGGCCGTCTCTACAAGGTTCTTCCGACAACCGTCGTCGCGTCGGCCATGCGCCCGTCGATTACGAGACGCGAGCTCGAGGATCGTGCCGATACGCTCATCGAAACGCTCGCTACTTGTGGCGCGAACCTTGGTGTCCACAGCGGCGCTGAAGCCGTCGACACCGCGCTCGAGCCGCTCGAGGCGCGGGGAATCCTCGTGGTCAACCGCGGTCGAGTACGAGTTCGCAATCGAAACGTGCTGCGCTACTACGCCCGCTCGCTCGAGCATCTGCTCAAGTCCCCCTCCCGCACCCACTAGCGCGGCGAGGCCGCGTCGAGCCGATGTTCACTCTGTTGTCGCGAAGTAGCACTCTCAAGCGCTTGGCGTCGTCGTACGGAATGGCAACGCCGCGCAGCTTTGCCAGGCGCTTCATTGCCGGTGAACAGGTCGAGGATGCGATCGCCGCCGCGCGGGCACTGCAGGCGAAAGGACTCCTGCTGACGCTCGACTACTTAGGCGAGAGTGTCACCACGCCCGATCAGGCGACTTCCGCAACGCGCGAATACATGCGCCTGATGAACGACATCGTGGCGGCTGACATCGAACGGAATGTCTCGCTGAAGCTGACGCAACTGGGGCTGGCGATCGACCGGGCGACCTGTATCGACAACATGCGACGGATTCTCGAGCCAGCACGTCAGCACGGGTTCTTCGTGCGAATCGACATGGAGAACTCGCCATATACCGAGGTGACGCTCGAGGTGTTCGAGACGTTATGGCATCTGGAGTATCGCAACATCGGCGTGGTGCTCCAGTCGTACTTGCTTCGGACGGAGCGGGACCTGCGGCGGATGAACGAGCTTGGTGCGCGCGTCCGGCTGGTGAAAGGCGCCTATCGGGAACAGGCGTCGGTCGCTCACCAGCAGAAAGCGGATGTCGATGCCGCCTATCTGCGTCAAATGCGGCTCTTACTGGATCATGGTGTCTATCCCGCGTTTGCGACGCATGATGTCGCGCTGCTCAACGAGATCAAAGCCTACGCGGCGGAGCGGGGTGTCGCCCGCGATCGATACGAGTTCCAGATGTTGTACGGCATCCGGCGCGATCTGCAGGCGTCGTTCGTGGCAGAGGGATACCGCATGCGGATATACGTGCCGTTCGGGAAGGAGTGGTTCCCGTATTTCATGCGCCGCCTGGGCGAACGCCCAGCCAATGTGCTCTTCGTGCTGCGCGCGATCCTGGGAGAGAGAAACACCTGACGACCGCAGACCGAGACACCGAGGGCACCGAGGCCCCAAAACGTGTCTCCGCGTCGGACCGTTGTCCGAATGGCCAGAGGAGAGTAGACCCCATGGCTCACGTGTTCATCTGCTACGACCGCGAAGACCGCGACTTCGCCGAGGTGACCCAGGCGAAGCTGGAGAAAGCAGGCCATGAGACATCGATGGACTTCGACATCCTGGCCGCGGGAGACGACTGGCAGACCAAGCTCGATCTCGCGATCCGAAACTCTGACGCCGTCGTCGTGATCATGACGCCCGAGGCGCGAGCCTCTGATTACGTCGCGTACGAGTGGGCCTTTGCCCTCGGTGCCGGTGTGAAGGTGATTCCGCTCGAGCTCAGGGCGACTGAGTTTCCGCCGCGCCTTGACGGCCTGCATCGTCTGGACTTCACTGAAAAGAATCGGCCGTGGGACACACTGCTGGCGGAAGTGACGCGCGCCGACGGCAGCAGTGCTTCGTCGAGCATTGCAGGTGATCCGGGCACTCCCGGCGCAATGAAACAGGCCGTACGCGCGGTCGACAGCCTTGTTGCGGGAGAGAGACAAGCCGCTATCAAAACTCTCGCTCAAACGGACCATCCAGCGGCGCTCGATGCCCTGACGCGCGCGCTCGAACATCCAATCAAAGACGTACGCATAGCGGCCGCTGGCCTGTTTCCCGACCGTACGAACCCCAGGATCCTCCCCGGACTCATCGAGGGATACCTCGACGCATTAGAGACGTGGATGAAGAGTGGGGCGCCAGGCGACCCGCCGGCGCCGAAACAGGTATTCGATGCCATCCCGACGCTCGGAGCGTCAGCCACCCCCGCGCTGTTGAATACCTTGAAGTCGCTCGGTGTGGAATCGAGGCACTTCCTGCCACGTCGAGCAATCCTGGATGCCCTCGGGAGGACCAGAAACGCCGCCGCGGTACCGGCGCTTCAAGAGGCCCTGCAGGATAAGGAAGCAGGAATACGCAGCGAAGCGGCCGAGGCTCTCGGCCAGCTCGGAGTAGCGACGGGGGCGACCGCTCTGCGGTCGGCGCTGTCAGACCCCGTGTGGCACGTCCGGGAATATGCTGCGAGGAGCCTGGGCCTTTTACGAGACGCCGGGGCCGTTTCAGCCCTCATCGAGTGCCTTCGGAACGATACTTCGTCAGTGCGGGCCACGGCGGCCAAGGCGCTCGGAGAGATTGGCGACGCCTCGTCAGTACCGGCGCTCATCGCAGCACTGCCAGACGAGAACAACAGAGTGAAAGCAGCGGTCGTTGCGGCGCTCGGACGTCTCGGTGATGCGGCGGCGATTTCACACCTGAGGCCGCTGTTGAATCCGGCCGATACTGGCAGCTTAACGGACCTTGACATGGAAGTCATGGCAGCACTTGTGCGGCTACGCGATACCGAGTCTTTCGATGCGATTGCGAATCGGCTCATCAGCTTCCGCAGCGGCAGTTACGGGGGTGACGTATACAAGGAATTGGCGCGGCACGGGGAAGAAGGCGTCAACGCGCTCCTCCGGCTCCTGAGCAGCGATTCGCAGTCTCGCTCCACGCAATCAGAAGCGGTCAAGGCGCTTGCCTCCGTCCGCACCCCGGAAGTCGTGAACACGGTGCGCGCCTGGAAGCGGAAACACGACATACAAGACTGACCGGTTCCACGTAGGCCGGGTCTTGCTCTTCAGACCCGGCGTTTCTGACGGGTCCGCCTACGTGAAGGCTCGGACAAGCTCCACCAATGCATCACGGCAGCGGCACACGTCCTCGATCAGCACGTATTCCTCTGTGCTGTGCAAGCCCGCGCCTCCCGGTCCGAAGAGCACCGTCGGGATACCAGCCGATCCGAGAATGGCGGCATCGGTCCAGAACGTCATCCCCACGCGCCTTGGACTACCGCCGACGCGCGATGCTGCCTGAATCAGTGCTTCAGGCAAGGGGCTCGATTTGTCGATTTCGTATCCTTCTCTTCCGAAGAGCGGTTGAGCATCGGCTTCGAATTCGGCGTCTTCGCGGCGCAGATCATCGAGGATGGAGGTGATCTCCGTCAGCGCCACATTCGGTGACTCTCCGGGCAGCGTGCGCCGCTCGTACTGCAACGATGCCCTCGCGGGATAGCTGCTCAACTCTTCTCCGCCATCGATGATCGACGCATGAAGCGACGCGGTGCCGAGCAGATCGTGACTGGCGCCGTAGCGGAGCCGCTTCTCCAGCCGCTCGAGACGTGCCAGGACGCGGCCCATCCGCATGATGGCGTCGCGTCCGTCGCGCGGCCTGCTCCCGTGGGCGGCGCGGCCACGGGTTTCAACGGCGATCCACTGAAACCCCTTGTGCGCCACTGCCACATCGAGCCCGGTTGGTTCCGTCACCACCGCTGCGTCCGCATGCCAGTTTTTCACCAACTCGTCCGCGCCAAGACTCGAATGCTCTTCATCGGCGACGGCGGCAATCACGAGCCTGCCGCGGTCCAGCCCGCCACTCTCAACGAGCGAACGGGCGACGCCGACCATCGCGGCTACACCACCTTTCATGTCCTGCGAGCCGCGACCGAACAACTTGCCGTCGCGGATATCCGGGCTGAAAGGCTTCGGCATGCCGGTGACGCCGACTGTGTCGGTGTGGCCGCACAACATCAGCGAACGGCCGGCCTGTCGACCTTCGAGCACACCGACGACGTTCGGCCGGCCGGGCGTGACATCAGCGATCTCGACCGCAAGTCCTAACGCGCGAAACTCGTCTGCCAATCGTCGGGCAATTTCCCCTTCACCACGCGCGCCCGGGACGAGCGTCGGGTTGACGGAGTCGATCGCAACAAGATCTCGGAGCAATGAGATGGCGGGATCAGCGACTAAGGACATGCGCGCAATAGCTTAGTTCCAGGTTGGAACACAGATAATCAGGTGGTGCACGGTACTACACCTCCCGCGCTCGTGGCAGCGCTCGCTGCCGGGGTCCGTGACGCAGGGGGGCGCGCTCTTGTCGTCGGCGGCTGGGTGCGCGACCGCCTCATGAACCCGATCTCGGATCCCGAGTCCCGGATCCCCAGTCCCGAGTCCCGAGTCCCGAGTCCCGGATCCCGAGTCCCGGACTCCAAGGACATCGACATGGAGGTCTTTGGCATCCCGGTCGAGAAGCTGCGGGAGCTGCTTGCATCATTCGGACGCGTGGAGGCGGTGGGCCAGAGCTTCCCCGTGTACAAGGTCGTCAGCGCTGACAGTGTCGCAATCGACGTGGCGCTTCCCCGACGTGAGTCGAAGCAGGGGCGCGGTCACAAGGGCTTCGAGGTGCACGGTGATCCTTCCATGTCGCTCGACGAGGCGGCGCGCCGGCGCGACTTCACCATCAATGCGATCTCGTGGGATCCGCTAACCGACGAATACGTCGACCCTGTCGGCGGTCGCGATGATCTGCACCGTCGGCTGCTTCGCGCCGTCGACCCGCTGACGTTCGCCGACGACAGCCTCCGTGCGCTGCGCGCGGTGCAGTTCGCCGCGCGCTTCGAGGTCACGCTGGAGGAGCAGACAGCGGCGCTCTGCCGACGCATTCGGCTTGACGATCTGCCGCCCGAACGGATCTGGGGTGAGCTCGAGAAGCTGGTCCTGCAAGCGGCGAGACCATCGATCGGGTTTCAGGTCGCACGCGAACTCGGGATCATCGACCAGGTCCTTCCCGAGATGGTTCCCCTCATCGGCTGCGAGCAGGAGCCGGAGTGGCATCCCGAGGGAGACGTATGGATTCACACGTTGATGGTCATTGATCGCGCACGCGCGCTGAACGGCGACCTCGACCGCGCGCCCCTCATCACCGTGATGTTGGGAGCCGTCTGTCACGACCTCGGAAAGCCGGCCACGACGGCCTACATCGACGGACGAATCCGGTCGCTCGACCACGAGCAGGCGGGCGTCGAGCCGACGATCACGCTTCTCGATCGCCTGAATGTACACACGATTGACGGCTTCGATGTACGGCGGCAGGTCGTGGGACTCGTGGCGCATCACTTGAAGCCCGGCATGCTCCATAAAGCCGCCAACGTCGGGGACGGTGCGTTCCGCCGTCTCGCACAGAAAGTTGATCTGGAATTACTCGCGCGCCTGGCTCGCGCCGACTGCCTCGGGCGCACCGGCACGTTCGACTGCTCCGCTATGGATTGGTTCCTGGCGCGCGCCCGCGCGCTCGGTGTCGAGCATCAACCGCCGGCGCCGTTGCTGCTCGGTCGTCATCTGCTGGAACTCGGCCTCACGCCTGGACCGCGAGTCGGAGAAGTTCTGAAACACGTGTACGAGAAGCAGCTCGATGGTGAGATCACCAGCATCGAGGAAGGCGTACAGGAAGCCAAGCGCATCCTCGAGATCAGTTAAACGGGGGAACTCGAGTTGCAGTGGTAATATCGTCCCGCCTCCCAGACAAAGCTGGTTTGTTTTCTTTCTTAGTGCTGTACTTGTCCGCCGTAGCTTCAGCGAAGGCGGACGCGGATTCGCGGGAGATGCAACCATGAACCCGAAGCTGCGCAGCGCCTCGCCAGCCCTGGCTTCTTTGATTGTGCTTTTGCTCCCGCTGATTTTCTTTCGCGTGGCAACCTCACAGTCCGCGCCTGCACAACCGCTCGATCCCGGGTTCCACGCCGGGGCACAGGGTCTGAATCCATCGGCACGTGCGGGACGCGAAATCTGGTTCAAAGCAACAGCGGGAAACGATCGCTTCCATACCTACGTGTTCCAACAGCGTCTGGGCGTCCTGATTGATTGGTATCGCGTCCTGCGCTCGGAGGCGCGCGGCGACCGCTTCAAGACGTGGGGCATCATCAACGATCCGGATTGCTGCACGCCAGGGTCGGCCAACTGCCCGCGAAAGCGCCTCGACGACACCTACGGGTTCGACTACTGTCCCGGCGACGACGAGCTGCTCTCGTTCGTCGGTAAACCCGGGTATCGCGATCCCGCGTGCGACTTCCAGGACGCGCCCGTGAGCAGCAGCGACCCGCACGGGCCGAAAGACCAACGTCAGAGCCCTTGCGATCTGGCGTTCGGGACCTCGACAGGTGTGCTGGGGTTCAGGAAGTTTCCCAACCCTCGTTTCAATCCGGAGCGCTGGCAATCCCTGAACGGCTCGATGGCAACGTGGACCGGGTTCACGCGCCCGTTGAAGGAAACCGGACCGGATTCACGCGCCAGTCACCTGATCGACGGTTCGATCGAGCCGCCATTCCTTATCGGAATGAGTTGTGGTGCCTGCCACATCGCGTTTACGCCGCTCAAACCGCCGGCCGATGCTGAGCACCCGGCGTGGGAAAACATCGACGGGCTGGTCGGCAATCAGTACGCTCGCGTATCCGAGATCTTCGCCTCCGGAATGTCTCCCAGCAGCATCGAGTGGCAGACGTTTTCGCACGCGCGCCCGGGCACGGTCGATACCTCCGGGATCCCAAACGATTCGGTCAGCAACCCGGGAACGATGAACCCGATCATGAATCTTGCCCGGCGGCCAACCTTCTCGGAGCAGGTGACGAAGTGGCGGCCGGTGACGTCCTGCGCCGCCGGCACCGATGAGCGCGCCTGCTGGTGCGAGCCGGGGCGTGAAGGAAAGTGCTGGGAGAGGTCGCAGAAAACCGAGCCCGTACACCACATCCTCAAAGGCGCAGAAGACAGCATCGGCGCGCTCGAGGCGATTCAGCGCGTCTACTTCAACATCGGATCGTGTTCCGAGCAGTGTTGGGTCAACCACATCACCGACCTCCGGCAGGCCGATCCGAAGCATCGCGGCTTCGGCCAGACGCCCTTCGACATCGGCCAATGCCGCCGCGACTGCAATAACTTCCGAGCAATCGAAGATCGCCTGCAGAACATCGCCGACTTCTTTATGACGAGCCGGCCGGTGGACCTGTACCGGGCGCGAGGCCTCCCCTCCCAGCAGGCCCTCATCGCTCAACTGGATCGCGAGTACGGCGCCAATGCCGTAGCACGCGGCAAGGCCGTCTTCGCCGAGACATGCGCGCGCTGTCATTCGAGCCAGCCGCCACCGTGGACTGCAGCAACCGACTTTCATGCCACGTCCGAAGGCCAACCCGATCTTCGCGTGGACTTCCTCAGCAATGAACGGCCGGTTCCGGTCACCGAGGTTGGCACATCGAGATCGCGCGCGCTTCACTCGAATCACATGAAGGGACACGTCTGGGAGGAGTACGGCTCCGAGACGCTGCGCGCGAGGGCGGCGGTCGAAGCAATCCAGGAACCGCACGACGGTGGCCGCGGCTACTATCGCCCGATCTCGCTGTTGAGCGTCTGGGCATTCGCGCCGTTTATGCACAACAACGCGATTGGACCGGAGGTGTGCGGCAAGCCCACCGATCCGCTCGAGCTTTATCGAAGTCCGTACGTCGTGCGGGGCACGTGGATGCGGATGCCGAATCCGCCGCCGTGCGTGACATTCGATCCAAGCGTTGAAGGGCGATATCGGCTGTTCAAGGCCTCGGTGGAGGAACTCCTCAATCCCTCGAGTCGCCTGCCCAAGATCACGCTGGTCGATCAGCCGATCATCATCGACGGTCCGATTTTCCCCGGACAAACAGAGGGGTTCGAGTTGCAGATTCCGGCCGGGATTCCGGCTGCGATTCCCGCCAATCTTCGCCACAAAGAGTTGATTGGCGATCTGGTCCTCGTGAAAACGAACGTCGAGGCGCTACGGACCAAGTACGCGGCTCGTGGGCCCGACGACGTCAATCGCATCGTTACCACGCTTCAGGACGTCCTCGAGCACCTGACGGCCGGCATTGTCACCAGCCCCGACTCGGTGGCGTCGGCGATCGGTCGCGATCATCTGCCATTCATCCAGCAGATGTACAGCAACAGCACCGTGGAGATTGAGAACGAGGGTCATATGTTCGGCAGCTCGTTGTCGCCCACGGACAAGAAGGCGCTGACGGCCTTCCTCGCCACTCTGTAGGGAGGTCCGTCGTTGAAAGCAAAACTGATCGCTGCCTTCCTGATTGTGATCGTCGTCGCAGCCGCGGTCTGGTGGTGGAACCGGTCGCAACGAGTCGACGTCAGGTTCGCCACTGCCGGGATCGACTTCGCGCGGCTGGATCACGAGTATCCATTGTCGATTGATGAACGCGAGTCACTGACCCCAGAACAACTTGCCGGCTTCTCGCAGGAAGAAGTCGACCAAATCTACGGCCGCCTCACCGCTGGGCCGATTCCGGATGGTGTGTACGACGGCGATCTGTTTTTTCCGCGGGGCACCGACAGCGAAACGCGGCTGGGCGAGATCATCGCCGGGCGCCTCCAGGCGCGCATTGCCAACCTGGGAGTGCGCAAGACCGAGAGCCTTGGGCGACTGCTGTGGAAAGGAAAGGTGTTCTATCGAGACCAGCGTCTGCTGCGCAATCGGATCGAAGACCTGCCAGCGTTGGCACCGATCATGGGCGGGAACACCGATGGCATCGAGAAGCTGACGGTGAATGGACGCGATACCTTCCTGCTCTTCCCCGCGAGGTTGTACTGCGGTCAAAGCCTGCTGGACGGACGGCGGGAGTCGGTGATCATCGATTACGCGTTCACCGACGAGCTCCCGGGTTATCGCGAGGCTCCTGATGCCCTTGGCGGGCGCAACGGGTTTCGGATCCGTGATGAGATCCGTATGGTGCGTCCAGGGTTCTATCTGGGACGCGCGTATATGAAGGGTGTCTTTGGGTTGAACTTCACACTGATCAACCGCGAAGTGGAAGCCGCCGGACGATCAGACTTCCGAAGTGGTCGCGTGACAGAGGACTGCTGGGCTGGCACGCAGGTAGCGGCAGGTCTTTAGGCCCGCCATTAAATTGCGATCGACTGATCAAGGCGGGTCCAAGACCCGCCTCTATACGATTGTGGGACTGTGCCGCAGCAGGAAGCTCTGACCGTCATCACCAGAATCAGGCCCGGACAGGTGCAGACCGTCAAGGGCATCCTCGGCACGATCGCCGATCATCGCGACGACTGGAATATCGTTCCATTCGCGAAGCTCCCGAACGTCCACTTCGCCCGATTCGTCGTCTTCGACGAAACAGCCGATCTCGACGGCAACCCAATCCCCGCGCAGTTGGCGTTGATGACGAATGTCGACGCGCCGCTCGACGCTCATCTTCGCGATCTCGCGACCATTTGCGGCGCCGGTCTCGACACCGTGTTCGAGCACTGCGAAAAATATCCAGGCGTTGCGGAGCGCACGCCGGCCGCTCGGTTCTCGTTTCTCCGTCAGCACCACACACGCGCCAGCGCGTTCTACGTCAACCGGCAAGGACGTACCGTCCAGCAGATCCTTCGTGAAGAACAACTGCGCCGCGCGATCAACGAACATCTCGACTCCATTGACCTCTCAGGACACTCTCCGGAAATGGTCCGTGGCACCATCGTCGCCTTCATCGCCAGCCGCGCGGATCTCAGGTGGGCGCTGCACCCGCCGAACCCGCCTTCTCCGATGTGGCGCACGACGGAACTCGTCAACATGGTTGCCTACGCCGTGCTCGCCATCCTGATCCTGCCGTTGCTGCTGCTTGCGTCGCCGCTGCTGATTCTTCTGCTTCGCTCGCACGAGAGGCGGGACATTCCGGATACCTCACGCGCCTCAGCCGAGGCGGTGAGGCGACTACGCGCCGATGAAGACTACTGGATGCAGAACCAGGTGACGGCCGCGGGTCTCTTCAAGCCGGGCTGGTTTCGGTTTTTGTTGGCGACTGCCATCCTCCGCCTGACCGACTACGCCGTGCGTCACATCTACAACCGGGGGTCGCTGTCGGGTCTCAGCTCGATTCACTTTGCGCGGTGGGTACCTCTCGACGGCCGCCGACGCCTGTTTTTCTCGAGCAATTACGACGGTAGCCTCGAAAGTTACATGGACGATTTCATCGATAAGGCGGCCTGGGGCCTCAACGCGATCTTCAGCAGCGGCGACGGTTTCCCGCGAACCTGCTTCCTGTTTTGCGGAGGAATTACCGACGAGAAAGCCTACAAGCGATTCCTGCCCACGCGACAAATCCAAAGTTCCGTCTGGTACAGCTCCTATCCACACTTGACGACGAAGAACATCGCCAACAATGAGGCGATTCGTCGTGGGCTGTCAGGTCACATGAGCGCAGACGAGACCAGGACGTGGCTGCGCCGATTCGGTGTTGGAAACCAATTGCCAGAATCGGGCATTATCGCGCGGCTGCTCGACCGAATCCGCTGGGACAGGCTGTGCCACTGCAAGTAGAGGATATTCAGGGAATTCTGCTCTACGGCTACGGCCAACTGCGGCATGCGTGTTTTCTGCTGCTCGGCATCAGCGACGGCGAGGCGGCGCGAAAGTGGCTGGGCACGCTTGATATTCGGAATGCGGACTTCAAACCGGACGAGGTCCATCGCTGCGTCAATATCGCGTTCTCCGCGACCGGTTTGAAACGCCTGGGACTCTCCGACGAGTTGATCGGCGAGTTCTCCACCGAGTTTCGTGAGGGCGTCGCGGGCACCGAGCATCGCCAGCGAATCCTTGGCGACACTGGCGAGAGCAGCCCGGATAAATGGCGATGGGGTGGCCCTCGCAATCCCGACGCGCACGTTGTGCTCATGCTGTACGGTCGCGACGAAACGGCGCTCGCGGCCTTGTTGAGCGAGCAGCGGCTGCGCCTGACCAGCTTCGGCCTGCAACTGATCGAGCAACTCGACACTACTTGGCTGCCGCAGGACAAGGAGCACTTCGGCTTTCGCGATGGCGTGAGCCAGACCGGCATCGAAGGTGTCCACACGCGAACCTCTCCGGGGAACACGATCGCTGCCGGTGAGTTCGTCCTTGGTTATCCGAACGCGTACGGCCAGTACACGGATCGTCCGCTCGTGAGAGAAGAACAGGATCCTGGTGAACTCCTGCCCCAGGCGCCTGACGATCAACGTGTGCGGGATCTGGGCATAAATGGCAGCTACCTGGTATTTCGTCAGCTCAGTCAGGACGTCGTCGCGTTCTGGCGGTGCTGCGACGAGAAGACGCGACACCGTGACGGCTCGTCAAACCCGCAAGGCCGAAAGCGGCTCGCCGCCAAGATGGTGGGGCGCTGGCCGAACGGCACGCCACTGGTTCGATCGCCGGAGAAAGAGGACCCGGCGTTCAGCGGCGACAATGAGTTCCTGTACTACGGATCGGGCGATGTACACGGCCTCAAGTGTCCGATCGGGTCGCACATCCGCCGCACCAACCCTCGAGACTCCCTCGAGCCCAATCCCGGCTCGGACCGATCGATCGAGGTTGGCAAGCGCCACAGAATCATCAGGCGCGGACGCGTGTATGGGGCACCAGTGGCACGCTCGATGGAGTCCGCCGACATTCTGGCCGCCGGCGCTGCGTCAGGAGAGCGCGGGCTGCATTTCCTCTGCTTCAACACGCACATCGGACGACAGTTCGAGTTCATCCAGCACACCTGGGTCAACAATCCAGGATTCGACGGGCTTTACGACGATGACGATCCGCTGATCGGCGACCGCGGCAGCGGGCATGGAAAGCCGGGCGGTACATTTACGATTCAAGCCGACCCTATTCGCACGCGAGTCACCGGACTGCCTCGCTTCGTGCAGGTGAGAGGAGCAGGCTACTTCTTCCTACCGGGCATTCGCGCGCTGCGATTCCTGGCATCCTCCAAATCGTAGGGCAGGTCCGCCGCCGCGAGGGCGAGACCTGCGCGGGGCGACAGTCCGAGAGGACGGTATCCCAGGTCGCGCGCCGCCGGGTCGCCGAACAACGCGGCGATGATGGTGGCGCGATCGGTCGCCGACATGTACTCACCGAGCACTTCGCTGGTGTACGCCAGGTCGTCTTCGTCGAGCGTCGGAGTCGTCGAGCCGGCGCCGCGCATGGCGTAGCGTTCCTGCGCGAGCATGTCGCCGAGCGTGTGAGCCGGCCCATGGCGCTGCACGTAAGCGACACGATACACGCACTGCAACAGTTCCTCTCGAACGGTGCCCGCGTCGTACTGTTCGCTGGTCCAGAGATTCGCGGCGAGCCATGCGCGACGGTAGTACGCGCGCTGTTCGAACCGGTAGGAGTATTCGCTGGCGTACCTGTTCGTCCAGCCTCCTTTGAGATCGTCACTGACGACCAGGCAGGCTCGATACTCTCCGGGTTCACCAGCCAGCGCGGATTCGGCCTCCGCAAGCGCGCGTGTACCCACGCCGTCGGCATCGATGACGAGCAGGTGATCGAGGAAGGGAGGGAGATGGTCCTTCCCCATCGGATTCATCGCGACGAGCGGCACTTTCAATTCGCCGCTCCCCGGGTCGGTCATAGTTCGAATGTATTCTCTGAAGCGCTCGAACCCGCGAGGAAGATCGTACAGGTCGCGCTGTACTTTCAGGAGGGGAACGTATTCGAGTTTCATCGCTCTTCAACGTACAGGGTAGAGCGGGGGCTTCAGCCCCCGCGTTTACCGCCCAGGCTGAAGCCTGCGCTCTACCAACAGGCATCGCGATTAGCGTTGGCGGCTCAGATATGCGGCCAGGCCCGCCAATCCGCCCAGAACGACCACGGCGCGAATGACCCGGAAGAGGCTGAAAAACCACGCAATGCCGATCCCGAGTGCCGGCCACTGCACCCACCAGTGTCCCGGCGAGGTCATTAGGTTGATGAAGAAGAGGAACACAAGGATGAGCGGCCCCTTCACCAGAAAGCCGAGCGAGTGCAGTGTTCTCATGGTTTCAGCTCAATGTGACGAACCGGCGGGCCCGGCGGTTCCCCAACCCGAAAGGGCTTCAGCCTCTGGGTTTTAGGGTCTCGGGCTAGCGAATGTAGCCAGCGAAGGCGTCCGGGTCGACGTTGCCCCCGGATACTACTGCAACTGTGTCCGGCTCGAGCGTTCGAAGAGCGGCCGCTACGGCCGCGGCACCGCTCGGTTCCGCCACGATCTTTCCTTCACGATAGAGCCACTTGACGGCGCCGGCGATCTCTTCATCTGTCACCGTCACGAGATCGTCGACAAACGCCCGAACGTGGGCAAACGTGATGTCGCCCGGTCGCAACGTGAGCAGACCGTCCGCGATGCTGGCAGTGGAGTCGAGAGTGACGGGGCGGCCGGCTGCGAGGGAGGCAGTCATCCGCGCCGCGCCGGCGGGCTCGACACCAACAATGCGAACCGACGGACGCATCCGCTTGACGGCGGCGCTGACACCGGCAATCTGCCCGCCGCCGCCAACCGGCACGTAGATCGATCGCACCTGCGAATGCTGCTCCAGGATTTCGAGACCCGTCGTTCCCTGCCCCGCAATGATCCAGGGGTGATCGAACGGTGGAACAATGGTGAGCCCGCGCGCTTTGGCAAGCTCCTCCGCACAGAGCTTGCGATCGGTGGACGTCGATCCAGCGAAGACCACTTGCGCGCCGTGGCGGCGCACTCCGTCGATCTTCACCTGCGGCGTTCTTTCGGGCATCACGATGACGGCGGGAGCGTGAAAGACTTCGGCGACGAGCGCAACCGCGAGACCATGATTGCCGGACGAGTAGGTGATGACGCCCGCCGATCTCGCTTCTGGCGACAGTTGCGCGATCATGTTGCACGCGCCCCGGATCTTGAACGCCCCACCTGGCTGGAAACATTCGCACTTCAACGACGGGCGCGGTTGTCCCATATCCAGGAGCGGCGTCCGCCGGATGACGGTTCGAATTCGGCCTGCGGCGAGTCGAATGTCGTCGAGCGACACGAGCGCGGGCGTCTCGTGAACGCCATCTTCACTCACGAAGCCAGTATAGTGTGCAGGTGCCAACGCTGAGATCGTTCGTCTTGTGGGCGCTCTCCGTATCAGTTGCCTGCGGTGCCTGCAGCATGCAGTCATCGGGAGCGGGCGGTTCGAAACGACGTCTGTCGATCGCGACAGGAGGCACCGGCGGCGTGTTTTATCCGTACGGTGGCGGCATCGCCAAGGTCATCACCGAGCATCTCCCCAATACCGAAGCGACGGCCGAGGTGACCGCTGCGTCGGTCGACAACCTGAAATTCCTCAAGCAGGGCACGTCCGACCTCGCCTTCACGATGGCCGACATGGCGCAGGACGCAGTGGCCGGGCGCGACGTGTTCACTGAATTTGGCGCCGTGCAGGTTCGAACGTTGGCGGTGCTCTACCCGAGCTACTCGCATCTCGTCGCCAGCGCTGGCACAGGGATTTCGACGATTACCGACTTGCGCGGAAAAGTCGTATCGACCGGCGCCGCCGGATCGGGCACAACGGTTATTGCGCGCCGGATGCTACAGGCTGCTGGACTCGACCCGGCCCATGACATCCGCGAGCAAAGTCTCGGCGTTGCTCAATCAGTGGACGCGCTCAAGGACGGCAAGATCGATGCGTTCTTCTGGAACGGCGGCTTGCCAACGGCGTCTATCCTCGATCTCGTGAACACGCCCGGCGTCAAGGCGCAGTTCATACCAACGGACGGCCCGTTGCCTCGGCTCGAGCAGATGTTCGGCCCGTCGCTCTACTTCCGCGAGATCATCCCGAAGTCGACCTACAAGAACGAGGCAGAGATCCCTGTCGTCGGCGTGGCCAACCTGCTCGTGGCCTCCGAAGACATGCCCGAAGATCTTGCCCACGACATCACGCAACTCCTCTTCGATCGACAGAGTGAGCTCGCCGCCATTCATCCGCAAGCACGCACGCTCTCGCTGAAGACCGCGCTGACCGGCTCGCCTGTTCCGTTCCACCCCGGGGCTATTCGCTTCTATCGCGAACGGAACGTGTGGACGGGGCAGTAACGGAAGACCCGACGGGTCTTCCTGAGACAGCGGGGATCCGCGGTCGTCTCACTGCCGTACTGGGCTTCGCCTTGGCGGCCTACGCGCTCTACTGGGTCGTCCGCGTCGTCGATCCGCACGTCTACCGAGTCACTTTCCTGCTGACCGCGATCACGTTGACGATCGTGGCGCACCCCTCAGGAAAAACCAGGCTGCACATCATCTGGGATGGCCTGTGGGTCGCGCTGACCATTGCCGCCTTCGCGTGGCCTCTGGTCGACATCGATGCGTTCGTCAATCGCGCGGCGACCCCGAGCGTCATCGACATCGCGGCCGGGTGCGTTGCGCTGCTGCTCGTCCTGGAATCAACGCGACGGACGACGGGGTGGGTACTGCCGGTCACAGCTGTGATCTTCCTCGTCTATGCCGTCGCCGGACCATTTCTCGATCGGATCGGTCTCGACCTCATCGCGCATCGTGGCTACGGCATCGCGCGGCTGATCGGGACCATCTACATGACACTCGAGGGAATCTTCGGTGTCCCGCTCGACGTCGCCACGACCTACATCGTGCTGTTTACGATCTATGGCTCCATCCTCGAGTACAGCGGCGCCGGCCGTTTCTTTGTCGACTGGACGACTGCCGCGATCGGACGCTCAGGACGCGGCGCAGGCCCGGGACGAACGGTCACAGCCGCCGGCTACCTTCTTGGCGCGGTGTCCGGGAGCGGCGTCGCCAACACGGTGATGCTCGGCGCCGTCACCTGGCCGCTCATGAAGCGCGCCGGGTATCCAGCCGACACCGCTGGCGCAGTTCTGGCGGCGGCAGGAATAGGAGCCATCCTCGCGCCTCCCGTCATGGGAGCTGCCGCGTTCCTCATCGCTGAATTCCTGCAGATCTCCTACCTCGAAGTGATCGTGACTGCAGCCATCCCGGCCGCGCTCTACTACTTGTCCATCTTTCTGATGGTCGAGGCCGATTCGCGGCGGCTGGGCCTCCGTCCCGTCGACGCCGACCTCCCGCCGCTTGGCGTCCTGACTCGTCAAGGCTGGTTTCACTTCACATCAATCGCAGCCATCGTGGTGTTGATGACGCAGGGCTTTACTACCTTCCGTTCGGTTTTCTGGGCGATGGTCCTGGCCGTGGGCTTGAGTTTCTTGAATCGCGAGACCGCCCTCACGCCACGGCGACTCGCGACTGCGCTCGCGGCGGGCGGACGTGGCGTCCTGCCGGTCGCCGCCACCACCGCGGCCGCTGGAATCATCGTCGGCGTAGTGACGCTCACGGGTCTGGGTCTGAAAGTCGCCGGCCTCATCGTTGCGCTCGCTGGCGGCAACCTGTGGCTGACGATCCTTTACGCCGGAATCGCGGTGTGGATGCTTGGACTCGCCATCCCGGTAACAGCCTCTTACATCATCGCGGCTGTGATGGTCGTGCCCGCGCTCGTTCAGGTTGGTGTCGCCGAACTCGCCGCGCACATGTTCGTCTTCTACTATGCGGTGCTGTCAGAAGTCAGTCCGCCAACGGCTCTTTCACCGTTCGCCGCAGCCGCGATCACAGGTGGCAGTCCGTTCCGGACAACGATGCTGTCGTGGAAGTACACAGCTCCCGCATTCGTCGTGCCGTTCGCGTTCACGATCGACCCTCGCGGGCTTGGTTTGTTACTGCACTCGACGCCGGGGAACGTATTGTGGGCCACGGTCTCCGCCGTGCTCGCCCTGATTGCTTTTGCGATCGCCGCAAATGGTTGGATGCGCGAGCCTGTCTCACCTGTTGAGCGAGTCATAGCCGCGGTATCTTCCGTATTGCTCTTCATCCCGCGCGGCGCCTCAGCGATGGCTGGTGGTGCTCTGCTGGCGATTCTCGCCGCGCGCCAGTTGAGGAACTCGTGGCGCGCAGGCTGATTAGGAGTTGGGAGTTATCTGAGATAGGTTTTGGTATGGCCCGCTACACGCTCGTCTATGGCATCCGGCTCGTTCCCGAAGGCACACTCGTCGATGCCAAAGAGGCGCGTCTCACGCTCAGTGACGGTGAGAGCGCTGGTCTGACCCTGCACACGATCGACGGCACGATTCCACAACTGCGTCGCGCACTGGACCGAAGCCTGGATGCGTTCTTCGACTTTCTGCCGGGCGTGAGCGAAGACGACAAGCGGGATTTCGACGATTCCTAAAATGCTATTAACTCCCAACTCCCAAACTCCAACTCCTATCAGGGCACTTTGGTAGTCGGAAATTCGAGTTGGTGGTTGGGTGTTGGAGGTTGGGCGTTACGCAGCTGCTTCCTGTCCGGATCGGAATTCCTCGATCAAACCCGCAACGTTGCCGGCCACTGAGTGAAGCGTCGGCGCCCACCCGAGTGCCCGAGCCCGCGGACTGCGAACGATCTGATCGAGCGCGAGGGCGTCGGCGTACTGCCCCATCTTGGCGCGGGCTTCTGCGATGGGCACGTGCCTGACGGCCTGCTGCACCATCACGTGGCGGGCAATGGCTTCGACGATGTCGCAGACACGTTCGTCGGCTTCGTCATTGGCGTGAAAGACGCCTGACGCATCGGGGTGCGCGGCGAGCCGGACGTAGAGATCGGCGAGGTCACGATCGTAGACGCACGGCCAGTGATTGGTGCCATCGCCGACGACGCGAACCAGACCGTTCTTCGCGTTCTTCAGCAGATCGCTGATGATCCCGCGGGCGCCGCCGTAGACGATACCCGGGCGGACGATGGCGCAACGAACCTGGCCGCCGCGCGACAAGGTTCGCACGAGTTCTTCGTGCTCTGGTCGCCACGCGGCGAGGGGAGTCGGCTTGATCGGTGCATCTTCTGCCGCCGGACCATTTGTGTTTCCCAACACCCACACGCCGGACGTGTAGATGAAGCTGGCGGCCTGTCCGCGATCCAGCCGGCGGCCAGCAGCGCCGAGCAGCGTCTCGATTGTGCTGCGATCGACATCGATCGATCGCTTCGATCGATCGATCGCCGCGTGGACGATGACGTCGGACTCTTCGGCCGCGGCCACATAGGCAGCCGGCTTTCCAAGCTCGCCGACGATCGGGCGAGCGCCGCGCAGTGAAACGTGTTCGGCCTTCTCCGGATCGCGAACCAACGCAGTCACCTTGTGCCCGCCACGAAGTGACGCCTCGAGAATCGCCGACCCGACGTAGCCTGTCGCGCCCGTTAAAAAAATGCGCATGACGGAGCCGTTCATTTTACTCCCGACTCAGGAGCCGTTACTCGTCAGCTCCGGGGTTAAATGTCCCAAACGCGTTCACCATCGAAGAACGTGATGATCCCATCCTCGCTGACTTTGAGAACGGGCCCGAAGCGGCTGGCGGCGAGCGCGGCCGTGGTCCGCGCTCCTTCCACAACGCCGCTATCCTCGAGTTCGGCGGTCGGTGGGTGACGAAGGATGGCACCTGCCGCCAAAAGACGGCCGGCGCGATCCATGACGATGGCGCCGTCGAGTGCTGCGAGCGCCGCAAGCACATTCGGATCCAGGTCTGTAATTGAACGGCCCTCGAGCAGATATAGCAAATCGCGTCGTGACGGAGCATTCGGCCCTGTCGCGCCGAGGTGCGAGCTGTCGAGTCGGTCGGCAGGGGCGACCAGTTGCGCGACTGCCGTCCCAGCGTCACGAGCGACAACAAATAGCGCTCCCTCGCGCGCATCGGCAAGGTCGAGAGCCGTCTGAAAAATTCGCATCGCGAGCGCATCATCGCCCACCGCCTCGGCCCAAAGACGATATTTGGCCTGCAGGTCGAGCAGATGCCAGCCCGCGCCGCGAAACGTGAAGAGCTCCGCTCCTTCAGCGAATACTTTGATTTCACGCGACGGGCTCAGGACCGCGCAGATATGGCCGTGCTGGAGCGTGGCTCTGGCGTGCGGTTGGAACGCTTTGGCACAGGGCACCTGGAGAATCTGATTGCGGCAGGCCTGATTGCCCCATCGCTCGATATCGATCAGGTCCAGAAGACGGCCCTCGGAATTAGCGAGGAAGACCGTGCGCACCCCATCGGCCAGTCGGAAGAAGCTCTTGATGGTCGTGAGCGACTGGGTGTACGCCGGTGCACCGGCAGGCAACGGAACACCGGGACGGCAGGGATCCTCCGACGTGCCAAGCAGCAGAACCCCGGTCGAAATCGGTCGATTCTCGTAGCTTGACAGAGCCGCCACACGCAGCAGCTCGATGATGGAGGCCACGCGATCGGCCCGGGCCTCGCGCCCCTCGATGGTGTACCCGCGCGGATCGAGGAAGGCGCCGACGTAGCGATCTTCGATGGCGCCGCGGAAAAGGTCGCCACGCTCGGCGATGATGCGGGGATTGAGGATCGCGCTGAATCTCGCGGCCAGGACTGCGCCGATGGCCTGCGCCAGTCTCACCTCGTGCGACGTGAAGACCCATCTCCCCGGTACGCGCAGGGTATAGCGGGTGCCGAACCATCGCACGATCAACGCCGCGGGGTTGGCCGACGGCTCAATCGCCAATCGCCCATCGGATGACACGGATGGCGTCATCTCGGTGTCCAGGGTGGCGCGCTCGAAGAACTGCCGCAGCGCGGACTGCAGCAGGCTGTCGTAAGCAGCTCCAACGGCGAGGGTCGGCGGTGGTGATGACATGGCGTCAGCCCCTCCGGATCATAATTCACAGGTGCGCCGGGACACTCTCGTCGACTTCTTTCAGGACCTCGTCCAGATCAACGGAACCTTTCTCGCCTTTGATGATGGCTACCGTCGACGTGAGTACACGTACGAAGAGGCCGGCCGGGCTGCGCACGGCTTCGCGGCCAAGCTTGCTGACGCCGGGCTCGCCAAGGGTGACAAGGTGGTTTTCTGGGGGGAGAACCGGCCTGAATGGGTGGTTTGTTACTGGGGCTGCCTCATCTCCGGCATCATCGTCGTTCCCATCGACTACCGATCGTCAGGCGACTTCGTCGCCAAAGTGAGCAGCGTCGTCAACGCACGACTCCTTCTGGTTGGTGACGATGTCGAGCCTGAATCTGCCGGTGGTCAATTCGTGTGGCGATTCGCGGATCTCGACTGGAGCGCGGATGGGTCGAAACAGGTTGTGCCGATTTCGCGCGATGACGTGATCCAAGTCATCTTCACGTCCGGCGCGACCGCCGATCCCAAGGGCGTCGTCATTCGCCACCGAAACGTGCTGGCAAACATTGTCCCCGTTGAACGCGAGGTGCTGAAGTACAGGAAATACGTCTGGCCCTTTCATCCGCTTCGGTTTCTGAATCTGCTTCCGCTTAGCCACATGTTCGGGCAGTCCATGGCGACGAATATCCCGCCAATGGTCCGGGGCATGGTCATCTTCACGCGGAGTTTCAATCCCCACGACGTGCTCGGTCTGATCCATCGCCGACGAATTTCAGTGCTGGTGTGCGTGCCAAAGATTCTGGGAGTGCTGCGCGATCACGTCATACGCTCATTTCCGGAGGCAGCCGAGCCTCCTCCAGAGGGAATTTCGATCCCGGGTCGCTGGTGGAAATACCGTCGCGTGCACCGCGCGTTCGGCCTGAAATTCTGGGCATTCGTCGTGGGCGCCGCACCGTTGCCACCGGACATCGAGGAGTTCTGGCGGCGTCTCGGATTTGCTGTCATCCAGGGATATGGACTCACCGAGACGGCGCCGATCGTCACGCTGAATCATCCCTTCAGGACAAGCAAGGGCTCGGTCGGCACACCAATCCAGGGTGTCGAGATTCGCATCGCTGACGATGGCGAAATCCTGGTGCGGGGAGAAAACGTCACGAGCGGGTATTACGAACCGCGATCCGGGATCCGGGACTCGGGACTCGGGAATCGGGAGCCGGGACTCGGGAATCGGGAGCCGGGACTCGGGACTCGGGAGCCGGGACTCGGGACTCGGGTGTTCGATGACGACGGCTGGCTTCATACCGGTGACATCGGCGAACGAGACGCCCAGGGTCGCCTCTTCATCAAAGGCCGCAAGAAGGAAATGATCGTGCGGCCCGATGGGCTGAACGTCTTTCCCGAGGACGTCGAGCGCGTTCTCAATGCTCAAGCGGGCGTTCGCGACTCCGCGGTCGTGGGTGTCGTCGACGGCGCGGAGGAGCGTGTGCACGCCGTGCTCGTCCTCGAGCCGGGCATCGATCCGCAGCTCGTGATTCGGCACGCCAACTCACAGCTACAGGATCATCAGCGGATCAGAACGTCGTCTGTATGGCCCGCCTCCGAGCTGCCCCGAACCGAAGGGACACGAAAGCTGAAGCGGCGGGCGATCGGTGACTGGGTCCGGTCCGGCGCGCCGACCGCTCCCGCCGCGGCGGCAGATTCATTCGAGGCGCTACTGGGACGATTCGCCCATGGCCGTGACGTTGGCGGATCGACGACACTTGACGAACTTGGCTTGAGCTCACTCGAACGCGTCGAGCTGATGGTTGCGCTCGAAGATCGATTTCAGACGCGAATCGATGAGGGACGTTTCTCGGAAGTCTCGAACGTCGGTGACCTGAAGCAGCTCATCGAACGCGGCACGAAGACAGAGCCGGTTGACGAGCCGGTTGATTTTCCGTCCTGGAACCGCAGTTGGCCGGTGCAGTTGATTCGGCGCCTGTCACAGGCGATCTGGATTCTTCCGCTCGCTCGCGTCTTCGCGCATAGCCGGGTCGAGGGGCGTGAACATCTTCGGGATCTCGCCGGACCGGTCGTGTTTGCCGCGAACCATCAAAGTCACATGGACGTACCGGTGATCCTTGCGGCTCTTCCCGGCAGATGGCGGGCGCGAGTTGCCCCGGCGATGGCCAAGGAGTTCTTCAAGGCCCACTTCTTTCCAGCAGGGTTCACATGGCGGGAGCGCTTCACCAACACCCTCAACTACCATCTCGCCGCGTTCTACTTCAATGCGTTTCCGCTCCCCCAGCGCGAAGCCGGTGCCAGGCAGACACTGCAATACATCGGCGAGCTGACCGTCGAGGGATGGTCCATCCTGATTTTTCCCGAGGGCCAGCGATCGTCATCAGGCGATATCAAGCCGTTTCGGGGCGGCATCGGCATGATTGCCTCTCGCCTCGACGTGCCCATCGTGCCGGTCCGCATCGATGACGTGGACAAGCTGCTTCCGGTTGGCAGTTCCTTCGTGCGACCAGGGCGAGTCCGCGTGGCATTCGGCGCGCCACTGCGACTGCATGGTGCCGACTACGCGTCACTCGCGTCCGTTGTCGAACAGGCCGTTCGTAACCTCTAGGCTCGTGACGCGTCACTCGCGTCCATTGTCGAACAGGCCGTTCTCGACCTCTAATGGCTCGTCTCGCTAGGCTGATGTAGAGGCGGCTTGACTGCGAGTCCACAGACTCGCCGCTACACGTCTTGAAGAACGCGATCGGCAGAGTAGTGGCGCGTTTTAACCGCTGAAAATACGTGACTTGCAAGCAAACGCGCGCTGTGGCACCCTTATTGCTCGTTGTGACGTTCTGTCCGGCGGAAGCCGGACACCAATTCGGTCAGAAGGACCCCTAATTGAGTAAAGATGATCTGATTGATATGCAGGGAACCGTGGTTGCGGTTCACTCAGGTGGGCTGTACCGCGTCCAGTGTGATGCGGGACATGAAGTGCTGGCGCAGTTGAGCGGCCGGATGCGGCGTTTCAGAATCAAAGTCGTTCCCGGTGACCGCGTGACCGTGGGGGTATCCCCGTATGACCCGGTCCGCGGCATCATTACGTTCCGAGCCAGATAACTCATTCAGTCGGACACCACTAGTAAAGTCATTTGAGCAAAAGCGGTTCCCCATCACCTCCGAAACGTCGCGGCCGCCGTCAGCCGCCATTTCGTCGATCGCCGCGTCCGCACAAGGAACACACGCCCGAACCGGCCATCCTTGCGTACGATCCGGTGCCCTTCGATCCAGCGCCGATCTCCTTTGACAAGCTCTCACTCGATCAGCGACTGCTGAGCGGAATCCGTGATCTTGGATGGGCGGAAACACGGCCCGTTCAAAGCGGTGTGATCCCGCTGGCGCTTGCAGCTGGCGACGTCATCGCATGCGCCGAGACAGGCACCGGCAAGACGGCGGCGTTCCTGGTACCTATCCTCCAGCGTTTCCTCAACGAACCGTCGCCACAGCCGCCGCGGACGCGCGCCCTCGTGCTGGCGCCCACCCGGGAGCTTGCTGTGCAAATCGAAGATCAGGTGCAGGGACTCACCTACCACACGACTGTTTCGAGCGTCGCCGTGTTTGGCGGGGTGCCGATGGACGCCCAGGAGCGCGCTCTCCGGGCGGGAGTCGACATCGTCGTAGCCACGCCCGGCCGGCTGATGGATCACATGCGTCACGAGTCGACGGACTTCAGCGAACTGGAAGTCCTCGTGCTCGACGAAGCGGACCGGATGCTCGACATGGGTTTCTGGCCCGACGTGCAGCGCATTCTTTCGGCGCTCCCCGTATTGCGCCAGACGTTGCTCTTTTCTGCGACCATGCCGGCTGAGGTTCTGAAGCTGACGCTGGAGTTTCTGCGCGAGCCGAAGTACATCCAGGTCGGCCGTCGTGGCGGGCCCGCACAAACGATTTCGCATGCCGTGCAGACGATGGCATCGGGCGAAAAGACGCAGTGGCTGGCGCGCTGGCTCCGCGACGAAGCGATTGGACCGGTATTGATCTTCTGTCGAACGAAGATCGGCGCGGAACGACTGGCGCAGCGGCTGAGCACGATGGGAATTCGCGCCGCCTCGCTGCATGCCGACCGCACGCAGCAGCAGCGAATGGCGGCGGTGGAAGGATTTCGCACCGGCACGTATCCAGTCCTTGTTGCAACCGACGTGGCGGCGCGTGGCCTCGACATCGACGGCATCGCGCATGTCGTCAACTACGAGGTGCCCGACACGCCGGAAGCGTACGTCCATCGTGTCGGACGAACGGGACGCGCCGAATCAACCGGGAGCGCTCTGACACTGGTAGCGCCCGAAGAACTACGCGCGCTTCGCGCGCTGGAGAAAGCTGTTGGAGTCCAACTTCAGTAACGGCCCGATGGATCCGCCTGCCGATCCACCAGGCGATGGAGAGTCGCCCGGTCAGCCTGCCATTCCGCAGTCGACGGGCGCCGTTCGCTTCAACTCGTGCCGATGGCAGCAACCTGCCGAAGAAGGCAGCGCCGCGTTCTGCACCCATCGCGAGGTCAAGCCCTACGCGGGTACGTCGGGCTTCGATCCGGAAGCGTGGTGCGTGGACTGTCAGTACTACAAGCTGCGGCGCGCGCCGAAGAAGCGGAATCCCGACGAATATCGCTACTAGTCTGATCTCGGTCAACTCCCAATTCCCAACCGCCAAGTCCCAACGATGAACCTGATTTGGGAGTTGGGAGTTGGATTTTGGAAGTTGTCGACGATTCGCTTAATCGGAAAATTCCTGCGCCAGATGCACCCACTCGCCATCCGGCGCAAGTTCCTGATAGGCGCGCCAGTGCAACCGTGCCTCCTGCGAGAGGCCGCTCTTCTCGAGTGATACGGCGAGATAGAAGTGCGCATCGGCGTATGTTGGGTTGATACGCAGCGCCTCGCGATAACACTCCTGCGCTTCCTTGTAGCGACCGAGGTCGTGAAAGATGTTGCCGAGATTGAAATGCGACTCGAAGACGTCAGGTTCGAGCGCGATCGCACGCTCGTAGAGCGCCTGTGCCTCGGCCATCTGGTTTCGCGCGTAGTGGATGTTGGCGAGATTGATCAACGCGGGCACCAGGTACGGATCGATCTCGAGCGTTCGACGGTAGGCGTCGAGCGCTTCATCGAAATGGTCAGGGTCGCCGTCGTCGAGAGATGACGCAAGCGCGAATTCCTGCTCGGCGGATCCGGGATCCTCGTCTGGCGGGGCGCCCATGAGTGTGTCGAGCGGCGGCATCTCGTGACGCTTGAGATGAAAGACCTTCGCCGGGCGGGCATCCAGCCGGAAATCGAACGTCAGCTGCCCATGCCGCGATGCCAGCAGGTTTCGCAGCACGGCGCGGAAGCTCGCACCCTCGCCCAATTCACTGTCGGCCTGCCGGATCGTGGCGAGATCGCCGAAGGCATAGAAGACTTCGCCGTGCGCGCGGCGAGAGGGCTGGAGGAGGCCCCACTTCTGCATGTAGCGGAGATGGTCTTCGCGCAGATTCGTATGACGCTCGAGGACTTGACGACGCGAAACTGCGCTGGGACCGGGAGAGGCCACTGCGCCACTCACTATACACTGCGGCTCGCTTGTGTTGGCGGACTCCGGCTAACATCCGGTTGGCGAAACGCCGTCTCAGGATGAGTGCTGCCAGCACTACCGGCACGAGCGAGTTGGGGGTAATTCAGTCATGGTGATTGCGGGCGACGTCGGCGGGACCAAGACCTTACTGGGACTGTTCGAGCCCAACCCCCGGCGGCCCATCGTACGCGCGAGGCGCAGTTACGAAACCGCCTCGTTCTCTTCGTTCATCGAGATCCTTGCTGAGTTCGCGCGCGATGTGCAGCCTGACGCACCCATTCGCGCCGCCGCGTTCGGCGTCGCGGGACCCGTCGTCCGCGACCGGGCGAAACTGACGAATATCGGTTGGCACGTCGCGGCACCCGAGATCCGAGCACACCTCGGCACGCCGCATGTCCGACTGCTGAACGATCTCGAAGCCACTGCCCTCTCGATTGAAATCCTCGCGGCGGACGAAGTCTTCGTGCTCCAGGAAGGCACCGAGGACACCGGGGCAGGCGCAGCCGTGATTTCGGCCGGCACCGGTTTGGGGCAGGCGTATTTGCACCGCCGGAACGGCCGTTTGATTCCGGCGCCATCAGAAGGCGGACACGCGGACTTCGCCGCGCGCACGGATCGCGAGGCGGAACTCATGCGAATGCTGCGCGACAGATACGGCCGAGCGGAAGTGGAACAGGTGTTAAGCGGACCTGGCCTGGTGAACATTTATCGGCTGACTCATCGGGGCGGCGAGTGCGCCGTCGTAGACGACCTCGATGCTCCCGATGCTCCAGCAGCCATTTCTCGAGCGGGACTGGCAGGCCGGTGCCAGGGATGCACGGAGGCGCTTCAAATGTTCGTCAGCGCATACGGCGCCGAGGCCGGAAATCTCGCGCTTCACGGCCTGGCGTTGGGGGGCATTTACGTCGGCGGCGGAATTGCGCCTAAAATCCTGCCGGCGATCCAGAGCGGCGCTTTCATGCTAGCTTTCCGCGACAAAGCGCCAATGGCCGAGATGCTCTCGAAGGTTCCAGTGAAGATCATCCTGAACGAGGAAGCCGGTCTCCTGGGCGCAGCTTCGTGTGCAAACGAGCTGGCGTGATGCAGCAGTCTCACAACAAGGCAAGAGAAGACCGCCGGAGTATTTCAAACGACGCGTGGGTTCTCGCGCTCGTCTTCATCCTCAGCTGGGGATTTCGCTTTCTCTCCACCACGGGTTTTCACAACGACCATTACATGCACCTCGCTTGGGCGAACCAGGTGCTGGCCGGTGAACTGCCGGTTCGCGACTTCGTCGACCCGGGCATGCCGCTCACCTACCTCGCGTCCGCCGCCGCGCAGTTGCTGTTCGGGCGCGGAGCGTGGGCAGAGGCAGTGCTCTCCTTCACGCTCCTGTCTGCCGGTGCGGCTTTGACCTGTTACCTGGCGAAGCGTGCGTCCGGCTCGCTGCTGGTTGGCCTCATCGCGGCGCTCGTCCAGATCGTGATCGCGCCTCGACTGTACAGCGCGCCGAAAATCGTGCTGCCTCTCTTGGCTGTCTGGGCGTTCTGGCGCTACGCCGACCGGCCATCGCGGAGAAGTCTGGCCATCCTGGCTGCCTGCACGGCAACGGCGTTCCTGGTCCGACACGATCACGGCGTCTACATCTGGGCCGCTGCCAGCGTATTGCTCATTCACCTTCATTTGCCGAAGGGAGCGATGCGAGTGGCGACCTACTCCGGGTATGTCGCCGTGATCCTGCTCCCCTTCTTCGCGTACGTGCAGTGGTATGCGGGCATCGTCGGCTACGTGAGGGCCGGCATCGCATTCACTGAAGCCGAGTACCGAGGGCGACGCGTCGATCCGCTGCCTCAGTTCGACCTCGCACCGCTGGTAGTACAAGCACCGGTCATCAATGTTCGCTGGGCTCCCAGCGTCGACCCCACCACACGGGCACGCGTCGAGGCGGAGCATAGCCTGCAAGAACCTACATATCTTCGCGAACACACGTGGCAGTACCGCTTGGGCAATCAGTCAGCACCCAACGTGCGCCAGTTGATCAACCTGAAAGAGGTCGAGGACACGGCGGGTATCGATCGCGCGGCCTCGGAAGTTTCGGGCATCAACGAAACGATGCTCGGGCAATTAGGCCGCGTCGCCAGTCAGCGTGGCGCGGGATGGTTGACGGCGCTGCTCAAGCGCGAGAACGCGATCGCGTGGATGTATCTGTTGTTCACTTCGGTGCCGCTAGTTGTCCTGCTGTTGTTCAGTATCGGACAAATGCGGCCATCATGGCGCCTCGACTCAGGTCAGATGGCGGCTCCAGTTGTTCTGGCCGCGGCCGCCCTCGGCTTAGCCACCAATCAAGGATTTCTGCGTGACCCGCTTGACGCGCGGCTGGCTGATGCGTCGGCGATAACGATGATTCTCGCGGCGTGGCTGGCCGGGCGATTCATGCCGACGTTGTCCGTGAGGGCAACGGGGTTGCCGGGCCAGTGGCGCACACAGTGGTCGCGTTCAGTGATCGCCGCAATGGCCTTGACGATAGCAGCCGTGGCCGCGGGCGCGACGCTGCTGAGCGCTGCGGAACTTGGCAGCCTGCATCGCGCGCTCGAAAAGGCTCGCCTCGTTGACGGCCCCCGCATCATGGCACTGGGCGCGCGTCAAACCATCACCGGTCTCAACACGCGCCCGCCCATCGAGGGCTGGCTGGCATCGGGCGACGAGCAACGCGAGTTGAAAGAGTTGACGCGATACGTGCGTGAGTGCACGAAGCCGGACGATCGGCTGCTCGTCACCTGGTTCGCACCGGAGGTGTATTTCTACTCTGAACGGAAGTTCGCGGCGGGTCTTGCGTTCTTCTATCCGAGATTCTTCTCGTCGCCCGCCGAAGAGGAGGTTGCGCTCGCACGGTTGCGCGCGCAGACCGTTCCAATCGCCCTCGTCGACGTCGCAAGTTACGAGCAGTCTTTCGTTCATGACCACCCGAAGCTCGCCTCACTCCTCGCTGAAAGGTACAGCGTTGCCGGCGAAGTCGCCGCTTCGAACGCGCGCTATCGCGTCCTGACCGACCGTCACGCCGTGCCGGTGCGCGTCAGCTCGCCATGGTCGCTGCCATGCTTCCGGTAAGGTGGCGGCGTTTCTCCAAGACCTCCTCGCCGATATCGCCAGGGCGCGTCATCACTGAGTACGGCTCCGGCCAAGGATCTCCTTCAGGCGGCGAGCGCGCTCCTCCGCCGGGATTGCCAGGGTTCGTTTCCAGATGCCGTCGTAGTCGACGATGCCTTTGCGCAGGCCTTCGATCCTGACCTGCCCGTCGGCAAACTCCTGGCCCCACAGATCGACCCACACGTCGTACACGAACAGGAAGATCAGCTCGTGATGATCGCCCTTGAACGGCACGTCGGCTGCCAGGCGATGGGCGAGCTCGTGAACCAGCGTTCCGCGCTTGGTCTCCTCCGCATAGCTGGCTCGCAGCAGCATCGGCCGGCCTCCTCGTTCACCAGAGTAGCTCGTGCCCTCGTAGATGCTCACCTCGATCGGCCCCGGCTCGAAGCGAAATCCTGTCGCCCGCTCCATTGCCTCGACGATGCGGCGCCCTTCCCTGGCCCAGATGCCGCGGTACTCCTCCGTGGCCGCGCGGAAGTCGTCGGCCGACGGCGTGAAATTCAGTTGGAGAGAAGAGGCAGGCGCCTGCCCGAGAAGCGGAGTCGACAACGCAAGGAGGGCCGCCAGGATCATGGGTCGCATGAGGCCTCCCGATAGCTGGAGGAATAGTAGCGCGATCCGCCGCTGATGGTCGGTCGACGCCCTCAAACGCACCACAGCCGAGTGGCTGATGGAGGCCCTTAACGCGCGTTTAGGATCAATGCTTTGGCGCGATGACGTACAACCGGTTCGCGGTGGCCAGATAAAGTGCATCGCCGACCACAGCCGGACGCGAATAGAGCGGAGCATCCATTTCAATCTGCGCCAGCAATTCCTTTCGCCGCCCGGCACGAAGAACGGTCATGAGGCCTCCCTCGTTCCCAGCGTAAAGGCGGTCGCCAGCCAGCAGGAGGGATCCCCAGATGGCATCGTTCGTCTCATGCTTCCATAGATGGGCGCCGGTCGTCGCGTCCAGACAATGAACGGTTCCGCCCAAGTCCCCAACGTACAGCAGACCGTCCTTCACGATGGGCGTTCCCACCACGCGGCCGACCTCACGCGAAGTCCACAGGCGCCCGCTCTCAGTCACGTCTCCCTGGCCGTAGGGACTGATCGCATGAAGCAACGAAGGTCCGTTCCCGTGCCCAGGAGACTGCCCCATGGCAACGAAGACGCGGCCGTCGGCGAAGACCGGTGATGCAATGATCGAGCTGCGCGAAAGCACACGGGGGCGCGGTAGCCAGCGAGCATCTTTCGGGTTGCCATCAAATCGCCAGACTTCGTGACCCGATGCTGCGTCGTAGGCGCGTAGCCAACCATCTCCTCCGCCGAAGAGCACCTTCAGGCTGCCGTTGACGTTGGCCGCCACAGGGCTGGACCAGGCGCCGTGCAGCACCCGGTCTCCTGCTCCGATGGCGCGCCAGATCACGCCTCCCGATTGCTTGTTCACCGCGATCAAACTTGGCGCACGCGGCGATGGGACGCGCGTATGGCCTTCATTCTGGCCGTTGGAGGTACCGACTATGAGCAGACCACCAAGGGGCAACACGTCGCTATTGCAGGCTTCATGTGGAAAGACACCCAAGGCGGGCATGTCCAGTTCCCAGACGATGTCTGCGGCACCCTTGTCTTCGAACACCTCTTGCCGATACGGACCATCGTTCTCACCATCGCCGAAACCCTGCGTGTCGAGGGAACGAAGTTGACAGTCGGCGGTGACGTAGTACACACGGTCGCCTTCAACATAAGGAGCACTTGTCGTCGAAGGCAACAACCAATCCCGTAGGCCGCGCTCCACCCGCGGGGCCACATCCTGCCATAGGAACTCGCCATTCGTCGCCCGAAACGCCCTGAGCACGCCCGAATCTTCCTCAAAGGCAGGGTTGATGTGCCGGGTATTGTCGGTACCCACATAGACCACGTCGCCGGCGACGACGGGACTGCCATACACTTCGTTTCCCAACTCGACGCTCCAGACGATGTTCCGCCGCGTGGTCGTGTCCCAGTCAACGGGAGGATTACCCGTTTGAGACACCGTCGTCGGGGGTTGGAGCAAGACTGAAGGCTCTGGCAAATTGGGCGAAACAACGGGCTTTCCCGGCTCGATGCCTGCGATGCGATTCAATGCCCATTCGGCTTGATCGCGGAATGCGGGATCGTTTGCGGACGCAATCAACGCCTCTCGCGCAATCTGTGCCTTGGGCCCGATGCTTCCGAGCGCCTCGGCCGCGCAGATGCGAACGTAGAGGAACTCATCCTTCAGAGCTTCGATCAACTGAGGCACAGCCAACTGCGCGGCCGGGCCGATGCCCGCCAGGGCCTCACCCGCCGCCCATCGGACGCCGGGAACCGGATCGCTCAAGGCTCTGGCGAGGTCCTTAGCCGCCGCGTCGGCCTGCGGACCGATGGAGGCCAATGCCTCCGCCGCGTAGATGCGGACGTATGGATCCGCGTGTGAAAGAGTATTCACGAGAGCAGCGACCGAAGGACTGGCCCTCGCGGCCAAAGCGCCCAGGGCGCGTGCGGCATCGCCCGCGACCATCGCATCCTCGTCTCTCAGCGCCCGTCTCAACGCCGGCTGAATCGATTCTGTATCGGGCGCCAGGTCGATCAAGGCATCAGCGGCAAAGCGCCGGAAGAAGACGTCCTCATGCCGAAGCAGCTCGACCAGCAGCGGAAAGGCCGCCGAACCGATTTGCCGGATGATTTCAAACGTTTGCTGATGCAGGTCTTCATCGTCACTGGCGAGGAGTCGTCTCAGCAAAGGTAGCGAACGTCCCGCCCCTTTGACCAAGGCGGCTTCGGCGGTTGCGCGGACCTTCGCGTCGTTGGCCAGCAGGCGATTTGCCCAGTCATGTACCAGAGCGGGGTTACTGGAAAGGCTCGACTCCGTCTGGGGCAGCGGTGATTGGGAGAGCGCAACCGCCTGGCTGAGGCCAGCAGCCAATGCTATTGCGAGAGCCGGGTTCTTTAGGAATGATCTCACGTAGCCCTTACGCAACCCTTCAAATTCTTCAATCGATCTTCACACGCCGTCGAAACTGCTGGTTCTCGTTGCAGACGAATTCGATGATCTCATCGTCGGGCGCGATCTGCTGATTGATGCGAACGGTGAATGGCTTCGTATAGGACTTCGAGTCCTCGAGGGTGACATCGATTTCGAGCTTGCCGTACGCGGGCCGGCGAATGCGCTCGATGAACCTCGCCTGTTCCGAATAGGGGCTGCCGCGCACGTCGAGCCAGCCGTCGTACGGGCTGGTCTCCGCTCCGCGCAAATTGTTCGTCTCAACCACGAGCGTGTCGCCTTCCCATCGTCCCACTGAATACCCGTACCAGAACGGCTGCACGCTCCCCTGAGGCGGCAGCGCGCGTCCATCGACGTAGATGTAGCGAAGCCCGTAATTCGCTTCGTACATGATCGCGATCACGCTCGAGTTCTGCATGATCTTGCGTGGCTGCCCATGCGTGTGGAACTGCGTCAGGCCCATCGGTAAGCAATTCGCGTCGGGGTTGTCTTTGTCGTTCAAGTCCATCCGCTGTTTCTTGAGTTCGGAGGCCCACGGCGTCATCGGCAGGCCGCCGGGAACGTTTGCGCCCATCTCCCAGAACGCGGCAATCGGGGGCGAGTTCGGATCCGGAGGCGGCGCGGGCTGAGCGGGCGTCGTCCGGTTTCGAGTCAGGCCGGCGAGCTCCGGTGGATTGAAGGCGCCTTCGCCCCTGAACCGGATCCAGTTGCCAGAGAAGTCAGGTTTACCGTCCGCCGTGCGCGGCGGTGGAGCGTCCATTCGAACGCGTTGCTCTGCATCGCGCGGAACGCCTGGCGCCAGATACTTCGGCCACTGTGCGGCAATCGACGCCGAACCCATCGTGAAGATGACGGCCATCCCTGCGATCGCGCGTTTCATGTCGATCTCCTCTCTGCGGCGGCGTGGCTGCCAAGCTCCTGTTCGACGACGGCGCGGGCGCGCGCCGCCTGATTGTAGGCGAGAAGACGCCTGACGTCCCCCCGGTCGCGCGAAATGGCTGGTTGGCGTAGACTCGGGCGCGCACGGAGTATCTACCATGCCGAACGATCGAAATCGAGAGACCGGGAGGGGACCAGAGTCGATCGATCTCAGCCGGCGTACGTTCCTTCATGGCGCTCTGGCCGCCGGCAGCGTCCTCGGAATTGCGTCGTTACCGTCTTTAGCGGTTGCGCGTCAACAGCCCGCCGGCAACACTCGCACGGCGCCGGCCAGCAGCGCGCTCAGGCTGGCTGAGTTCCTCAACAAGACGAAATACACCGATCTGCCACCGAAGGCGATCGAACACGCGAAGATGATCCTCGCGAGCACGCTCGCCAGCGCCGCGCCCGGTTCACTCATGGGCTCTGCTCGCATCCTGCGAGACCTGGCGAAAGAGCTTGGTGGCAAGCCGCAGGCGACGATCTGGTTCGACGGCACGAAGCTGCCCATCCACGAGGTCGCGCGCGTGAACGCCGTGCTCAGCGATGCCGCCGCGTCGGACGACAGCGACATTCGCAACACCGCGCACGAAGGCACAACGCTCGCCGCCGCCGGACTGGCCATCGCGGAGCAGACCGGGGCCACCGGCCAGGACGTGCTGCTGGCGATGGTGATCGGCTACGAAGCGGCTGGACGAATTGGTGAATCGCGTCGCGGCGGCCGCGCCGGCGTGCATGCGTCGCAGATCGTCGCGTTTGGTGGAGCAGTCGCGGCGGCGAAGCTTCTCAAACTCAGTGACGAACAGATGGCACACGCCCTGGGCATCACGGCCACGACGATGGGCGGTCTTGCGACGGGGACGGACAGTTGGGCACGAGAGTACATGGGCGCGAACGCCGCACTCTGTGCCGTCAACGCTGCCCTCGCTGCCGGACGTGGATACACCGTGAACGAGGACATGCTTGAAGGAGCGGGCGGCTTTGTCGACGTGTTTGGCGGCGGCAAGCAAGCGACGGAGAGCCTCACGGCGGATCTCGGCAAAGAGTGGGACATCGTTGATTTCTACGCCGTCAAGCTTTGGCCGGGCGCTCATCCGCTGTCCGGCACGGTGGAGGCAGCGATGAACGCCGCACGTCAGGCGAATGTGTCGCCGGACGAGGTGGTTCGAATACTCGTTGCAGGTCCAAACCGGACAACCGTCGGCGGGAGCCGCCGCCCCAAGGATCTCGTCGAGGCGATACACAGCCTGCCGTACTTCGTCGCGTCGGCCGTGGCCGACAAAGAATTCACCTGGATTCACGCGACCGAGGCGAAGATCTTCAACCCGGTCGTGACACGCTTGATGGATCTGGTCGAGGTCGATCCGGCGCCGCCCGCGGTGACGTACAAGTGGGGTTGGGGCGGAACAGTAACGATCGTCACCAAGTCCGGTGCCAGGTTTACCAGCACCGTCGATGCGCCGCGTGGATCCGCGCCGCGCGGCATCGCGTGGAGCGACGTCGACGCGAAGTACCGCGCGCTCATGCCCGACTCGAAACTGCCAGCGAAGCGCATCGAGGAGAGCCTGAGCGTCATTCATGGCTTCGAGAAGGTGAAGAACGTCGCCGAGCTGATACGCCTCATCGGCCCGGCGACGTAGGCGGCAAACAGTGCTCGTCACTTCCCGCCTTCGAACTCGGTCTGTGTTCGCGGAGCCTGCGGCAGCTGTGCGTCGAGTGATTCACGATAGCGCAGGCAGCCGCGCAGGAACTGGGGCCATGCCGGAACGTTCGGAAGCGGGTCGCTCTTCTCAGGTAAGAGCCCCCAGAGCTGCGGGTGATGCCAGCACAAGTCCTGCTCCGAACTATCGCGGTGAGCTCGGATCCCCGCACGCAATCGTTTGACTTCTGCCACAAGCGCGTCACGATCGAAACCGGCCAGATCTTCGTCCATTCGGCTCCTCGCCCTTTCTCAGATTAGAGTAGAGCTCATTTGTCCACCCTCTTCTTCATTCTCATGAGCCTCGCGGCGGCCGCCCAGCCGAGAGCGTCGATTACCGGGACGGTCCTCGACTCCTCGGGCGCGCCAGTACCGAATGCCAGCGTGCGTCTCGAAGCGTCGGGCACCACGGTTGCCGAGTACCGAACCGGGAATGACGGTCGGTTTCAATTCACGATCGACAGCCAAGGGATTCTTCGCATCGTGGTGTCAGCCCCCGGGTTTGCTCAGGCCAACGAGCCGGTGGCGACCACGGGCGAGAGCCTGCAAATCACGCTGCAGCCCTCTCCGTTCTTTGAAGCCGTGAATGTGACGTCCTCGCGCAGCGACGCGCCGAAAGCCGACCCAACAGTGACGATGACGGTGATTACATCATCAGAACTGCTGACGAGTGCCGCCGTCACTCTCGACGATGCCTTGAAGATGGTGCCCGGGTTTACGCTCTTTCGCCGAACGTCGTCTCGAACCGCCAACCCGACGGCGCAGGGCGTGGCACTTCGCGGCATCGGCGGCACCGCGCAGAGCCGCTCGCTGGTGCTCGTCGACGGTGTGCCGCTTAACGATGCGTTTGGCGGGTGGATCTACTGGGACAAGATTCCGCAGGTCGCGCTCGATCGCGTCGAGGTGCAGCGCGGCAGTGGCAGCGACCTGTATGGCGCGGACGCAGTCGGCGGGGTTGTGCAGCTCCTCACCCAGCGGCCGGGACGTCCGTCTGGAAGTGCGCTCGTCGAGGGCGGCGGCCTCGGCACTGGACGCGTGTCGCTGTTCGGTGGTGGGCGCACGCGCGGCTGGAGGTACAGCGCCAGCGGGGAGTGGTTCAACATCGACGGCTACATCCCGGTGTCCACCGAGCAGGATCCCGGCATCGCACCGCGCGGACCGGTCGATAGCCTGCTGGGATCGACGCATCTCTCCGGCTACGCGTCAACGGGATATCAAGCGGCCAATGGGTGGCGATTGGACGTCGTGGCGAATGTGTTCGACGAAGATCGCACCAACGGCACGCCGCAGTCGATCAACAGCACCGCTTGGCGGCAAGGCTCGGGCGAGGTGGCAGGCGCTGTGGCGGGTGGGCTGGTCAGTGCACGCGGCTTCGGCGGCACACAGGACTACCGGCAGACGTTCACGACGGTGAATGCCAACCGAACGGCGGAGACGCTCATTCGCGATCAATCGGTCCCGTCGACGTCTGGCGGCCTGGGCGGCCAGTGGTTCCGGGCCTGGGGAGCGCACTCGCTACTCGTTGGCACCGAGGGACGCTACATCGACGGCACGTCGATCGATACTCCGTACGCGCAGGGCCAGCCGCTGCCGACCGTCGAAGTCGGTGGCACTCAGCGCCTCGGATCGGCGTTCGTGCAGGACACCTGGCGCCCGAGCGAGCGCCTGACGATCGCGCTCGGCGCACACGGTGACGTCTGGCACTCCGAATCCGGGCAGACGGGGTTTTCGAAATCTTCAGGGTCGTTCAATCCGCGTGCGTCGGCATCGTATCGCATCGGCGAGAGTGGCGTCATCGTTCGCGGCGCCGCGTATCACGGATTCCGCGCGCCGACGCTGAACGAGCTTTATCGCAACATCAGCGTCGGCAACACGCAGACACGGCCGAATGAAGCGCTCGAGCCCGAGCGGTTGACAGGTGGTGACGTGGGCGTGATGGTGACGCGCGGCCGCGCCTCTGCTCGCGTCACCGGCTTCTGGAACGTGCTGGACGAAGCGATCACGGCGATCACGCTCTCCAGCACGCCGACGCTGATCATCAAGCAACGCGCGAACGCTGACACGGTTCACGCCTCCGGCCTCGAGGTGGAAGCCAGTATGCGATTCTCCTCGTCACTGTCGGCCACGTTCGCGAGCGGATTCGTCAGCTCGACGTTCCAGGGAGACACATCGCTGAACGGCAACAAGGTGCCGCAGGTGCCGGAATACAACATCGGGCTCGGTGTTCGCTACACGCCGAAGGCCTGGAGCATGTCGGCGCAACTTCGCATCACCGGTCCGCAGTTCGAGGACGACCAGAACGTATACACGCTTCGTCGTGCCACTGTCGTCGACGTGTTCGGCGGCCGAATGCTAGCGCGCGGGATCACGGCGTTCGTGGCCGTCGAGAACCTGTTCGATGCGGTCTACGACGTCGGCCGGACGCCCGTGCTGACCACAGGTCTGCCGCGCGCCGCGCGGGTGGGCGTCCAGATCGCGCTGCCGTGATCCTTCGAGGTCGACGATTGAAATCAGGTAAACCCATGGCGCAGCGCTTGCTCTTCTGCTTGCGAGGGCGGTGACGCCTTGGTTGCGGCGTTCAGGGAGCAAGCGGTGCGAGCGTTGGTGTCTCATGACGTATCGGCTGCACGTGCCCGTACGTCAGCGTACGCCACAGCCACTCGGCTGGCCCGAACCGGAAGCGCTGGAGCCAGATCGGGCTCACGATCAACTGCACGATCCAGATCGCGACGACGATGAGCAGCTGCGCGGCGTAGTCGAACGACCGGCCAGCCCGAAGCCCCAGCCGAGGAACAACACCGAGGCGGTCACGCTGTGGAACAGGTAATTGGACAACGCCATCTGCCCAACGGCAGCAAGGCGGCGGCGCAAGCCGGCCAGCATCCCACGCTTGACGATCCACATAATCGTCGCGGCGTAGCCGATCGACGCGAACACCGCGCCGACGTAGTTCCAGAGATCGACCGCCGCGCGGATCGGCATGGCGTACGCGACGCGCTCCAGTTCGAGTGCCCCGATGAACGCGACAGCGAGTCCCACGGGCGTGGCGATCAGTGCGACGCGAGCATACGTTGAGGAGGGCAGTCGCCCGTCCAGGAACCCCGATTTATACAGCGACATTCCCAGCAGCATCATCCCGCCGCACCGCCAGAGGAAGAACATCAGGAAGAACATCGTTTCGAACATGAACGTCGCTGGCGCGCTTTCGGCCACGAACCTCGTGTAGGCGCCGAGCATCAGGCCGACGTCGCCAAGCGCCTGTTCGCGCGTGGGCATCATGAGCTCGAGTTCCGACGCGCGGTCGGCCTCGCTCATCGCACCCCAGGCGAGCCAGTGGACGACGGCCAGGGCGGCGCCGACCGCCAGCATTCCGACGGCGGCAATGAGCAGCGTGCGCGCCGTACGGTTCCGCATCCACCATAGCAGGAGGATGCCGCAGAGGGCGTAAGGCACGAGGATGTCGCCGGCCCAGATGAAGTACGCGTGCAGGAGGCCGATTGCCAGCAGGACGAACATCCGCCTGAACCAGAGCGCGCGCGGCGGCTGTCCGGGTTCCGTGCGCTTGGTCGCGTAGAGCAGCACGCCCGCGCCGAAGAGCATCGAGAAGAGTCCCATCATCTTCAGGTCGAAGACGACGGTCGTGAACAAGTAGGCGAGGCGGCTGGGGCCCTCGTAGTCGAAGAGGGCGTAGGGATACATGTAGGCGCTCATGGGCGCGGCCATCGCGCGGATGTTCATCGCCAGGATGCCGAGCAGCGCGAAGCCACGGAGGACGTCCAGCGTTTCGAGACGCTGAGTGGAAGAAACGGGTGCGAGATGCTGCATGGTGGGGCGCGCCTCTGAGTGGCGGACGTGAGGGTCCGCAGCCTCCGGCCCGACGACCGTGGGAGATCTACGCTCGCGGGACGTCCGCAGTCAAGCCTGGTCGCCTAGTCGATCGCGTCCAACGTCGATCGTCGCTGCGCCGTTGCACATTGCTTCGGCGCCACCGATGGCAGTGGAAAGGACTTCAAACCGCTTGTCAGGCAACCGGGGAACCGGATCACCGGTGCGTGGTCCTCTGAAAACCGCGTCGCTGCCGCAAAAGCGAGCCGCTGAGTGGGCCGCTTCAGCTGGTATTGTCGCGGGCAGGTGCACAGCGGCCAACGACTTCGGAGATGCGCGGTTTCAGTGCGTCATCGCGTCGCACCTCGATGAACGAAGCTGACGACCAACTTTCCGTATAATCACGCGCGTTCACGCATGCCGCTGACCCAAGGCATTCACATCGGCCCCTACGAAATCGATGTCCAAATCGGCGTTGGCGGGATGGGCGAGGTGTATCGCGCCACCGACACGAATCTCAAGCGCCAGGTCGCGATCAAAGTCCTACCGGCTGCGGTGGCCGATAATGCGGACCGTCTCGCGAGATTCCAGCGGGAAGCCCAGCTCCTCGCGGCGCTGAGCCATCCCAATATCGCCATCGTCCACGGGCTCGAGAAGGGCGCCGCTGTCACGGCGCTCGTCAAGGGCGAGCCCTTGACTAGTTTGCCACCCGGAGGCACCGATACCCGGTGCCGCACGAATCCTCCGAACCGACTTCCACCTCGCGCATCCCGATAAGCGTTTGCAGGATGATGCGACCTTCCGACGTGATCACGAGCCGATCGATCGGGTCTCCGTTGTTGCCGACCGGCGTCGTGGCGAGGTGGAGACTGCCGGCGCGCGAGGTGCCGGTCTGCGCGCCCGCGGCGCGCGAGTAGATCTGCGCCGTCCGCCCATTGCCCCCGCACCCTGACCAGAAGCCGTACTGACGTCGCTCGCAGCGTTCGCCCCACGCCTGCCAATACAGCGTGCCGAGCGAGGTCCCTCCCCCCACGACCTGCGGCCGAGCGTTGTAGGCCGCGCCATCGGGGCCAGCCCGTCGGAGAATCAGGTCGGGGGCATCGCCGATGTCGCCGAGGACCATTCCTTTGGCGTAACACTTCGGACTGCCGTCCGATAACGGATGAATCACGTTCGAATGCGATTCGGACTGCCGGCAGAAAAAATCGGGACTCCCTTCCCACGCGTCGGTCCGACCCCACAAAAGATTCCTGTCAAAGGCCCAGACGCTCGCAGGGCTGGCGTTCTGCGGCACGAACGGCGCCATGGTCTGGGCGCTGACGGCCAGTGAGAACGCGAGGACAAAAAAGATCGTTGCGCGTGACATACAGCTTGCACCTCGAGCACCGATCCTACCTCGCGTCATTGCTGCACGATCGGCTTTGTACAGGAGTGAGCTTACGAGATCGGCGCGTATCGCCAGTGACCGAAGCGGCGCCGATGGGTGAGAAGGTTGCCGACGCCCTGTCAGCCAACGATGCCGGCGCGGTGCCTGAGTGACCAAGGCATCAGGGCTGCAGTGACAGTCGCGAAGGTGAGGTTGGGCAACCAGGCCCCCAGCAACGGTGGAACGCTGCCCCGAAACGCAAGGTTATTCGTCCAGACTAATAGCAACGCGAATCCACTCGACACGAGCAAGGTC